>Ga0209542_10001318_pt1 | contig 58531 bp, 77 predicted proteins | sample RifCSPhighO2_01_FD_184028 | JGI IMG/M metagenome (GOLD analysis project Ga0209542, IMG submission 184028) | Soil microbial communities from Rifle, Colorado - Rifle CSP2_plank highO2_0.1 (SPAdes) (version 2) | ecosystem: Environmental > Terrestrial > Deep subsurface > Rock core/Sediment ...
TTTGGCGGTCGCGAGATAAAACTTTTACTGACTAAGAAAAAGCCCTCACGTACCGCAATGTGGCACGAGATGGACTATTTTCAAAAAGTGATAGATAACGAATTATTTTTCCAAATGCAATTTTTGAGAATTTACTATCTAAATAATATTTCCATTTATAAAAAGAGCGGGGTGTTTGATTTAAAATATTTTGCTTATCAAAGAAATAAATAACTATTCCTAGAATTAAAAGAGAAAACATCAATAATGATGGGATAGTTACATTTGAAAATTGTTGCCAATCGGCAATATGGTCTAGAACATTTTCACACAAAGCATAGCTATTTTGAGCATAAGGGCAATCAGCCATAGGCATTTCGGCCATTGAATTGTATTGCAACAAACCAAAAACCCCTATGCCAATATAGGCAAAAAGCATAAAAATAGCACTAAATATAAACATTTTTGTTTTCCCAAATCTCATAATTTTATTATAGCATATTTCTTAAAAAGAAATTATTTTGCATTGTTAATAATTGTTTGGATAATCTCATCAATTTCTTTTGGTCTATCACCAAAATCAGCTTCTGGGAAAAAGTGTGGTAGGACAATAGGACGCATACCAGAAATAAAAGTTACTCCATCCTTTATATAAACATTGATTTTACAAGGTAAGCAAAGTCCAATTTTTATATCAAGATTCAAAAATTCATTGGCAAATTTAGCACTACAAAATTCTATAATTTTTAATGGCTCTCTTTGAAAACCTTTTTCGCTTAAAGTTTGTTGTACATCGTGAACATACAAAACCCGCATAAGAGCTTTAACAATTTCCTCTTGCACACTTTGTACCGCTTCATCAAAAGTTTTCCTCGTATTTACAGTGTAATCAAATTCCATAAATTTTTTACTTAACTAATAATTTTAACTCAAATCCTTTTTCTTTTCCTCAAACTCTTTTTTATCAATTTCACCTTTAGCATAACGCTCTTTTAAAATATCAAGGACATTACTATCTGATTTTGAATTTTTATTTTTACCATTTATCTCTTTTACAATCCAAACGATAAAAATAATAACTGCAATCCAAACAACTAACATCATAATTCCTCCCCCAAAACCCATCATATTACCCCAACCTCCATAACCATTATATATTCCGTACATCATATTTTATTTATTTAATTAATAATTATTGATTTTTGTTATCAATATGCAATGCTGTATGAATCCAACACCAGCCGATAAAACTCTCAATCAAAGCAATCAACCCTATAATCACAATCACTGTATTTGCCCAATTTGCATCAAACTGTGGGGCCAATGGTCCAAGGAACCAAAAACCCAAAATAAACCTCAATATTCTATCTAATTTTCCCAAGTTTTGATTTGTCATAAATTTTTTTAATTAATTTTATTAATAATAAATTTTCTAATAATTTCGACCTTTATAATTTCTTATATTAATCAAATTTGATTTCAAAAGATGTTCCTGTCCCAATTTTAATAAAATTCTCTTTAAAATGTTTTTCAAATTGTTGAAGGGCTACTTTTCCTGTACAATGACAAGGAGCAACTTTTTCAACACCTATTTCTTGAAACTGCCTAATCACTTTTGCTGAAGTAAAACGCCATGATTGGAAAAGGTGGAACCCTCCAATTACAAGATGTATCTTTTTAGTGGGAAATTTTTTCTTTACTACTTTTAATATATTTGCAACACCAGGGTGTGCACAACCAGTTAAAATGATGATTCCTTTTGCTGTATCAAAAATCAATGACTGTTCGTGAATAACAATACCTAAATATTTTCCAATGAGTGGCAATGAGTAAATATTTTTATCAATTTCAGTAAACAAATTTACTATTTTTGTATTCAAATTTGAAGGTATTTGTTTTAATAAAGAATTTGGAAAATCATGAGGCAAATAAATTTGTGGATTAGATACATTGTTTAAAACTTCTTCAAATCCTGCCGTATGGTCATTGTGTTTATGGGAAAATATAATATGAGTGATATTTTTTAAATCAATATTTAATTTTTTAATATTAGAAAAAAAAGCAATTTGATTACCTCCTGTATCAAAAAGAATTTTTGTGTTATTCCACTCAATGAGGCAAGAAAAACCAAACCCTTCTTGTAGAGCTAGATTATCTTTATTGTTTTCATAGATAATAGTAAATTTTAAATTCATAATAAAATTATTTCAACAGTTTTTTAACTGTGTTGTTTAATAAGAGTGATTTCATTTGACTAATTGCAATTTCATTTAATTTTAACAACCTATCTTTTTGACTCATTCCCATTTTTATAAATTCAGAATTTAATGTTTCTAAATTTGCAAGGCAAATAAGCTGATACACATCAGAGTAATCTCGCATATTACCCTCTTTGTTTTTATTTTTCTTTTTCCAATCCACCGCAGTCATTCCAAAAAGTGCAATATTTAAAACATCAGCTTCATTGGCATAGATAATAGTTGCTTCTTTCGCAGATAATTTTTGTGGTAATACTATATTTTCTTTTATTGAATCTGTGTGTATTTTATAATTTATTTTAGTCAACACCCTTTTTGCATCCCAACCAAGCGTCAATCTATCATTTTCCTGAGTTTTTAATCTTTGAAACTCCTTGATCAAATACAATTTAAACTGTGGAGAAATCCATATTCCAAATTCAAAAGCTATATCTTTATGTGCATAAGTCCCACCGTATCTACCTGCTTTTGCCCTCAACCCTATTGCACCTGTTTTTTCTACCCAATCTTTTACGCTTATTTTATAACTATTTAAACCTACCATACTTCTAATTGTGGCGAATTCGCCATAATTAAACTCTGGGTTATTTATCTGTTCCCAAATACCTAAAAACTCAACAGTATTCCTATTGCGCAACCAATCAGAAATAAAGAAATCACCATCTTTCGCTCGTAGCATATCAGTCAAAGAAATATAATCATTTTCTCCTTCTATCAAAACTACTATTTCTATTCCTTGTACATTAATTTTTTTCATACAATTATATTATACAACAATTTATAACTTCTTACCTTTAATTCTTAATGAGTTACCGACGACTGACACGGATGACATTGCCATAGCAAAGCCAGCGAAGACTGGGGAAAGGAGCCAGCCGAAGATTGGGTAGAACAGGCCCGAAGCAAGCGGTATACCGACAATGTTGTAAATAAATGCCCAAAAAAGATTTTGCTTGATACCTCGCATGGTCATTTTGGAAAGCTTGATAGCTTTGACCAATTTGGAAATATCACCATGCAAAAGCGTAATGCCTGCGGACTCTATCGCCACATCGGTACCAGTACCCATAGCAATGCCCACATCAGCCTGGGCAAGCGCTGGTGCATCATTGACCCCGTCGCCGGCCATTGCGACAATGTGGCCACTTGCCTGCAATTCTTTAATTTTAGCCAATTTATCGGCTGGCATTACTTCAGCTACAACTTCGTCAATACCAATTTGTTTAGCAATATAATTTGCTGTATTTTTATTATCCCCTGTCAGCATTACAATTTTTATTCCTAGTTTATGTAAATTATTTATGGCTTCAAGCGTTTCTATTTTGATAGCATCTGATATTGTGACAAAACTCAGAACTTTCTCCTTTGTCATTAATACAACAGGAGTCTTGCCTTCTAATGTAAATTGATTCAATTGTGTAGTATCGAAAGATAGTTTTAAGTCTTTGATTAATCCCATACTGCCAACAAAATATTCTACACCATCTATCGTGCCCTTTAATCCCCTACCTTTTATACTTTCAAAATTACTCATTTCTTTTATTTGGATTTTTTGGTTTTTACTATAATTCAATATCGCATGAGCAATTGGATGTTCTGATTTTTTTTCAAGACTTGCAAGTATAGAAATAAATTCTTCCTCTTTCAAATCTGAAACATTTTTAATATCTATCAATTCTGGTTTACCTTTGGTTAAAGTTCCTGTTTTATCTACAACTACAACATTTACTTTGTGAAGTTTCTCCAAAGTCGCTGCGTCTTTGATCAAAATCCCAGCTCGCGCACCTTTGCCTACTCCTACAATTATCGCTGTTGGGGTTGCAAGGCCAAGTGCACACGGGCAAGCAATCACAAGAATTCCCACAAAACAAGTTAGTCCATAAGACAATGCTTGAGCGAAGCCAATATATTGCGTACCAATGGCCAGCCATAAAATTAATGTGACGAAGGCAATTACCAAAACGATAGGCACAAAAATACTTGAGATTTTATCAGCCAAGGCTTGAATTGGGGCCTTGCTACCTTGGGCTTCTTCCACCATTTTTATAATTTGCGCAAGTAAAGTTTCAGACCCCACCTTTGTCGCTTTGAATGTAAATGAGCCAGTAGTATTTATCGTACCAGCCACAACAGTATCACCCACTTTTTTACCCACGGGCATTGGCTCACCAGTGACCATTGATTCATCTATATACGACGCCCCTTCTGTGATAATTCCATCAACGGGAATTTTTGCCCCGGGTTTTATAATTATCAAATCACCGTGCACAACTTGATCAAAAGGTATTTCAACTTCCACGCCACTACGTAAAACCAAAGCAGTTCTTGCTTGCAAGCCTAAAAGCTTTTCTATTGCGTCCCCTGTTTTGATTTTTGACTTAGCTTCCAAATATTTTCCCAATGCAATAAAAGTAATGACAATAATCGTCACATCATAATAATTTGCATCAACATTTATAAACGGTGCGAGAACTTCTTCAAAAGCTGTCACGGCAAAGCTATATAAAAATGCAGCGACCGTACCAATACCGATCAATGTATCCATATTCGCCTGCCTTGTTCGCAAAAATCGATAAAAGCCCAGTAAATATGGTTTACCGACAACAAACAAAACATATGTCGCCATAATTGGCAGTAAGTGATGAAAAAATTCGGCAACATTATTATTCATCATTTCAACTACTTCATATTTCGCCAAAATATCCCAAGCCATGACAAATACACTAATTACAGCAAGTGGAATTGCAGAAATAACTTTTATTCTCATTTCTTTTATTTCAGCTAGTTTTTCCTTTTTACTTTGATTTAAGCCCAAATGCTCGGCATGTTCATCATCTGACATTCCCATTTCTTTGGCACTCATGGTATGAGAACTGTGATCTACTGAAGTTGGTATTACTAAAGAGTACCCCAAAGACTCAAGTTTTTTATTAAACTCCTCTCCATTAGTTTTTGTATTATCAAATGAAATTTTGGCATTTTCTGTACCAGGATTTACTTCAATATTTTCAACACCATCAATTTTTTTGACAGTTCGCTCTATAATAGAGGCACACGAGGCACAATGCATACCACTCACTTTGTATGTTTGAGCGTTCATACTATTTCATATTATAAATTTTTAATAATTCTTTTACAGCTCCATCTTTATCACTTTTTAATTGCTCCACAATGCAAGATTCCAAATGCCCCTTAAGCAATTCTTTGCGAGTGCTATGAAGTAGCCCAACTACGCTATCAATCTGCTGTATAACTTCCGGACAATATCGCCCTTCCACAATCATAGCGGAAACTTTAGCCAAGCTACCACTAGCCATATTTACCAATTTCACCGACTTATTATTAATATCACCCTCCTTATACTTATGTATGTGTTTATGTACCATATACCCTATAGTATAGGGTATATGTTTTTCAAAGTCAATACTACCTGTGGATAAGTCAAAATACTAATATCTCATCGATATTTTAAACTTTACCAAAAGTAACCCATAGGTTATGTTTGGTAATTAACCAAAAAGAAAACCTGTAATTAAAGAGTTATTTGATTCAAACTAAAAAGTTAAAACTTTATCACTTTCTTTCACAAGCTCATACAAGTCTTTCATACTGCTCATTGGGCAAGTATTTGTCGCTTCTTGATTTCGTGATTTCAGGCAAGTGCCACATGCCAAAATTTTGGCTTTGTCAGATTTTAAAAATTCTGCCACTTGTTCTGTAATATTAAACTTTTCAGAACTATTTTTTTCATATTCCACACCCTCAGCAACAAGAAATATTGTGACAATATCACCTTGTTTAATAGAAAAATTTGCTAACCGCAAAGTATTCCACACAGTTTCAGTATTTATTTGACTTATAATTATTCCCAACTTCATAATTTATATTATATCACTATTGTATCAAGATTTGTAGCAAGAACGATCATTGCTACTTACTTTCCACCAAAACCACCCCTCCATTTAAGAAATGGCCGTTTGTTAAATGGAAGGAGCTGGATTATTAAGATATAGCTATACTTTGTGATCTTTTAGGTGACCTTCTTTTATAATATGCTCTTTTATATATTGGATACTTCCACCGACTTTTTTACCAGGATTAAAAATATTATTTTTATCAAAAATTTTCTTTGTTTCTTCAAAAAGTTTATAAACATTATCACCATACATTTGTCGCAAAAAAGGTGTCCGAATTATACCGTCATTGTGTTCAGCATCAATTGATCCGCCATATCCTATAACAAGATCATAAACGCGTTTTGAAAGTTCAATTATTATTGTATTTGTTTTAGTGTCAGAAAAATCCATAAGCGGTATAATATGAAAATTCCCATTTCCTGCATGTCCAGCAATAGTATATACAATTTTGTATTCATCCAATATTTTATTTAATTTCGGTAAAAATTCAGGTAAAAATTCAGGTCGTACAACTATATCATCAATAAATGGAGCTGTATGTTTGTCTTTAATATGTTTTCGCAATAATGCAAAACTTTCGCGCCTTATATCCCAATATTTTTCACTATCAGTTTTATTTTTTGTAATTCTTGTTTTATACCCCATATCTTTTATTAAAAAAACTAAATCTTTAGCTTGTTGTAAAACTTCATTTTTATTTTGCCCAGCAAATTCAACAAGTAAAATCATCTTTGGGATACCACCTAAAAGCATCATTATTGCTTCTGGAATAAAACTCCATAAAAATTTAACCATACCCCAAGTCCCCTTTTTCTTCAAAAAATCAGGAAAGAATTTAATCGCTAAACGCATCGTTGCATTGTCATATGATTCTATACTTTCAGGGTGATATGGTAATATTTTATCTACCAATTCCCCAAGATGTTTCAAATCCTTCATAAAAATAACAACAAGTTTAGACTCAGTTTTTACATCTACTAAATGAAGCTTGATTTCAGTAACAATTCCCAGCGTTCCTTGGGACCCAACTATTAATTGTGTTAAATCAAAAATTTCCGTATCATCATTTAAAACATTCCATAAATAATACCCGGCGGAATTTTTACTTACATTTGGTTTTGCAGTGTTAATTGTTATTTTATTATCTGTAATCATTTTAAAAACATTACGATAAATATCGCCCTCTAAGCCTGTCTCGCCGATTTTTTTATACAATTGTGTTTTTGTAATTGGTTTTACAATATATTCATACCCATCTGCAAATACTACTTTTAGTTCTTTTACATAATCTTCTGTTTTTCCATAATTTAATGTTTTCTCGCCAGCACTATTGTTACCAATCATTCCACCCATAGCATTTATACTTTTAGAAGCAGTATAGCAAGGTAAAAGTAAATTTTGTTTTAAAGTCTCTTCTTCAAAATCTCGATAGAAACAACCGGGTTCTACAATAGCTTCACCGGTAATTTCAACCATATGAGCATTCGGATATTTAGGTTGCATATTAAAAGCTCTGACTTTTTTAATATTAGATATTTTATTCATATATCTTGTAGTGTCCATTATTATAGATTCACCTATTGCTCCGCCAGACATACATGTACCTGCAGCTCGAACAGTAATAGAAAGTTTATTTACAAGGTCTTGCCTCGCAGTATTTTGTTCATTGACCCATTTAACTAATTGAGATATATCAGATGAATCTTTAGGATAAACAACAATTTGTGGTCGAACCTCAAAAATACTCGCATCATGGCTATACTTGGTCAAAGTTTCATCACTTGTATCAACATCGCCTTTAAAAAATTTCTTTATACTTTCTTCCATATCATTCATATAACTATATTATAACAAAGATAGCTAATTTAAAACACCCTCTTTTAAAGGGTGTTTTAAATATATTTTTATTTCCAGCCAATTAGTTTACCTGGGAATTTATTATAGCCATCAAAATAAAATTCTGTATAAACTTTACATGGAGTTGAATAACCTTCTTTAAATCCTATTTCATTTAACCATGTACGCATTTCAAAGTTTTTATATTTTGGTACTGGGAAATCAGCAACTAATGTAAATGTTACACTTTCTCCGGCTTTTATTGTTACATTTTTACTAAATGTAATTCTTTGTGGTAGTGCATAGCTACCAGTACTATCATAAAATGGACCCTTGAAAGAACTAACACTGCCCACCTCTACACCATCAGCAAGTACAGTTATTTTTGTTAAACTTTCTAAAGATGAGAATTGAACATTTTTATAATTCTTATAATCATTACCAACAAAACCCAGATACGATATTACAATGTCACCGGTATTTGTTTTATCATTATCAGCTGTCATTTTCCATGTACCCAATAGTGTTTTTTCTTCATCCTTACCGGTAAAGAACCCACTGTCATTCCATTTTCTAATTATTTGCAGATCTTCAGCTTTACCACCAATTGAACCAGTTGCAAATATTCCAGCTAACCATCTATGGGCTGGGCCTGAAGATTCTACACCTTTTGGTGTTATATTTTCCCATTTTACACCATCACTTGATGACCAAACATCATTAATATTATCATTATTATCAGTATTAGCCTGTAAATCCCAACCACCTATATGCCATAATTTATTCAAAAATACAGCAACTGATCCATAATTTCTTACATTAGCAAAATACTCATTCTCTTTATAGAATTTTGTATCACTTGTAGATACTTTATACCAATCTTTACCATTACTTGTTTTTATTACCAAAGGTTTACCATTATCTTTATCACTGGATACAATATATATTTCACCATTCAAAGTAACAGGATCGGGGTTAACATTTGGAAGTATATTAAAATATTCTGTATAATATTTTTTTGCTTTTTCAGCATCAATCAAGCCTCCTTCATCATTCCAATTTTTACCATCTTTCGTTGAATATATTTTCATTGTATTACTATAATTCGTAGATGATGTACCATCATAAACTAAATACCACATTTTTCCATCAATAACATATCCACCAAGACTATTACTACTGTAATAACCCCAGGCATTACTTTTTTCTACACTACCATACCCAGACCATGGACCTTTTGTAACTTCTTTTGTCCATTTTTCACCAGTTGGAGAACTCCAAATACCTTCCATGCTACTTATAAGCCAAAATGTATCTTTAAAGTAAACTACTGATCTGTCGTAGCGATGATCCATTTCAGGAATATCACCTACATAAGTCCAATCAACACCATTCGTTGTTTTGTACACACCATTGTCTGATACAGTCTTATTATCAACTACTTTATATTTTCCACCAAAAGAATACACAACACCATTTTTGTCCTTTTCTACCATTCTTTCCCAACCTGCACCCATGTTTGTATTACTAGCTTGTTTTTTCCAATTTACTCCATCAGTAGTAGACCATACATCTGAAAGGGCATAAACGGCTTTTTTGTTTGTTGATTCATCTATTCTCTCACCAGAGTATACTGTTAACATTTCGCTTTTATCACCAGATTCACATGCATAATCTTTAAACAAAGTATTATTTTCTTTTAATGTCAACAATTCTAGTGATTCTTGTTTATTTTTTTCAGCTTCTTGTTGTTTTTTTAATTCTTTAGCTTTCTTTTCAGCCTCTTCTTTTTTCTTTAATTCCTCTGCTTTTCTTGCTGCTTCTTTTTTAGCTTCTTCTTGCTTTTTTAATTCCTCTGCTTTTCTTTCTGCATCTTGTCTTTTAACTTCTTCTTGTTGTTTTATATCTTCAGCTTTTCTTCGTTCTTCTTCCTCAGCTTGTTGTTTTCTTACATCATCAGGTAAATTAAGATTTGGATCTAATGGATCATTAGTATCATCTGTATTATTTTCTTCTTCTATTGAATCAGCTAAAGCTTCATCAATTATTATTTCGTTTATAAAATCTCTTGTTTTAGGATCAAGAACACCAGTTGGTCTTTGGTCATTATCTTCCTGAAAACTTCTTAAGGCCTTTCGTGTTTTAAGACCAAAGATTCCATCAATTTTTCCAAGTTCATAACCATTATCAGTCAAAAAACTTTGAAGTTTCTCAACCTCATCACCACGATTTCCAAATCGAAGTGTTTTTGAAATTAAATTTGGTTCTATACCTTCAAATCCATCAAGTGATGTAAGTGCTGATCCTGTAAGTGAAGAATTATCTATTTTGTTTGTAGACCTGATTCTTGTTACACTAAAAATTAAAATAAGCGCTACAATTACTACAACAATTGTAGCAATTTTTTTAGAGGACAATTTTTCCATATATCTTTTTTATTAATAATAAATTGGCTAAAATAACATCTATTATTATTTTACCACTAAAACATGCCAAAATATACAAGACTGTGGATAACTAAATTATACATGATTAAACAATTTCAAACGCTGAAAAACGATATTTTCTATAGCTTGGACTGCGGGAGTTAGTATTTTAGCCGGTGTAATTTCATTTGGATGCTCTTCAATTGATTTTTCAACTGCATCACGGTATGCCAATCTTAATTCGGAGTTAATATGTACTATACAAATTCCCGCTTTAATAGCATTTGTAAAATCCTCATCTCGCAATCCTGAGCCACCATGAAGCACTAATGGAATTTTTGTAATTTCTGCAATTTGTTTTACTAAGTCCGCATCTATATGTGGTTTACCAGACTTAATTAATCCATGAATAGAGCCAACTGACGGGGCAAATAAATCAATACCGGTTTGTGTTACAAAATCTTTCGCATCCTCGGGCTTTGTTAATATTCCGGCACCCTCTGGTATAGTTTCTTTAATATAAGATCCAGACCCAATAAAACCAAGCTCGGCTTCAACTAATATATCGCGTCCAGTATTTTTATTTACTTCGTTTGCATAATCTACACATTGTTTCGTTATTTTAATGTTTTCATCATGTGGTAATTTCACAGCATCTATTATAACCATATCAAACCCTACATCAATACAATTTTTTACAGATTCAAAACTACTATGATGATCAGCATTCAGGAAAATTGGATAATCATGCTCATCACGAATCGAATGCACCATATCATAAACCATATCAAGCCCAACAAAATTCTCCTCGCCTTCGGAAACACCAATAATTACAGGTATTAATTCCCCGGTCTCGGCCGATAATTTTTTAGCTCCATTATAAATGCCATGTAAAGCTTCTAAATTTGAAATATTAAAGTGGCCAATTGCAACAGCTTTATTTTGAGCATCTTGTATGTATTCTCGTAATGTTTTAATCATATCTAAAGTATATCACACTAAATGTTTTGTGCTATAATTAGATTTATGAATAATATAGCGAACGAAAACACACAACATATTCAATTTTTAGGGATTGGAGACATGGTTACCGATGCTTTTATCGAGCTTAAAGATGCCGAAGTTCACTGTAATATAAATAATTCGAGTTGCGAATTATGCGTAAAATTTGGTCAAAAAGTTCCGTACGAAAGTGTAGTGGAAATTCGAGCTGTTGGTAATAGCGCTAATGCTGTCTGTTCCGCTTCTCGTTTGGGTTTGGTTTCAGCAATTGTAACTGCAGTTGGAGATGATAGATTTGGTGATGAAGCAATACAAACATTACAAAATGAAAATATAGTAACTGATTTTGTATACAAAGATATTCGTTATCCTACAAATTATCATTATGTACTGCGTTATGGTCCTGAACGAACTATACTTATAAAACATGCTCCATTTTTTTATACTTTACCAAATGAAAACACTACAGTAGATTGGGTTTATTTTTCATCTATTGGTGAACATGCATTAGCTTTTCATACTGAAATCGCGAATTGGTTAAAAATGCGTCCAAATACAAAATTAGCTTTTCAGCCAGGAACATTTCAAATCAAAGCTGGTACAGAATTATTAAAAGATATCTATCAAAATACAGAAATATTTTTTTGCAACCTACAAGAGTCTCAAACTATCTTAAAAACAAAAGAAACAAATATAAAAGAATTATTAAAAGACATTCATAATTTGGGTCCTAAAATTGTAGTTATTACAGATGGTCCAAATGGTTTAACAGCATCGGATGGATCAAATATTTATAGTTTACCAATGTATCCGGATCCTAAACCCCCAATTGATAGAACTGGCGCTGGTGATGCAACAAGCTCAACAATTACAGCGATGATAGCAAATGGTATGTCATTGAAAGATGCATTATTATACGGCCCAGTAAATTCTATGAGCGTTGTTCAATATATAGGTGCTCGAGAAGGCCTACTAACACGAGAAAAAATTGAAGAATATCTAAAATCCGCCCCCGAAAACTACAAAGTCACAGAAATCTAAACAGCGCCTACGGCACTGTTTCTTTCTTGACTTATATCTTTTTATGTTATAATATATAAAAAACATAAAGATATGAATACACGCGAGATAATAGAAATAGTATATGCTTGGAGAGCTATAATAAAAGAAAAAAATCTAAAAGCCCAAGTTTTTTCATCAAACAATTATATTATTTTTGATTTTGATTTTAAAAGTCCTAACATTTTAGAATTTCAAAGAGAGATCAAAAAGAAATTCGGGGATAGTAATATCTTTATTGCTATAAAAATTATTGAAAACGAACCAACACAGTTCGCTATCAAAAATACCCATGATCCTAGATTAATTGAATCTTTTGGTTTTGTTATGGAAGAAAAAAATAACACCCAAGTTCAGGAACCAAATACTGTTACTCTAATTGAAAACGAAAACCACCAAATTGTTGTTAAAAAAATAGAAGAAGAAAAACCTGAAAGGCCATATAACTATCGCCCTAACTCTATAATAGAACAAGAAGAAATAACAAAATCAGCTCGTGAATTCAATCAAGAGCAAAAAAACTATAAAAAAATGCGACTAAAAAATAAACGAGGTGGAATTAAAAGAGTACCTCAAGAACCTATCCAAATAAATGAATCCATGACTTGGGAAGAGTTTATAAATAAAAGGGGTTTTAAGGTAGAAGTCTCAAAGCACCCAATTTATGGCTATGTAATTGTTTTCAAAACTGTTGCAGACAAGAATAAATTCTTAGGTGGTTCATTACTAGTAAAATATAAATTTGCAAGATACGAAAGCAGTCCTTGTAAAATATCGACACATTTCGAAGCATAATTAGAAAAACAGAATTATATCAAATACAAAAGCAGGGGTCAATCCCCTGCTATTTTTTATTTAAATTTTTACAATAATTCTTTTACAGCTTTTATTATATCTTTTGTTCCCATTCCATAGTGTTCAATAAGTTCTTCTGGTTTTCCTGATTGTCCAAATTTATCCTTGACCCCTACAAAACGCATTGGTAATGGATTATTTTGTACAAGAAATTCAGCTATTGCCGACCCCATTCCCCCGGCTATTTGATGTTCTTCAACTGTCACAATTCCATTTAATTTATTACCATTATTTTTTATAAATTCTAAAACTCCATCAGTATCCAATGGTTTAATTGTTGGTAAAGCTAAAACAACGACATATATATTTTCTTTTTCTAATTCGGCAGCTGCAAGTAATGCTTTGTGAACCAATGCTCCGGTTGCAATAATTCCCACAGTTGCAATATTATTATTCATTGGTTGCCAATAAATATAACTTTTACCAATTTCAAAAGGTGTTTTCTCTGTTGTCATAATTGCGGTTTTTTCTCGTACTAAACGCAAATATGTAGGTGTTGGTGTTATAGCACATGCAATTGTAGCAAGTTTCGCCTGAACAGCATCTACTGGCGAAATTACACACATATTAGGAATTACGCGTGTAATAGCTATGTCTTCAATGGCTTGATGTGTCCCACCATCTGGACCTACAGAAATTCCTGCATGACTTCCTGCAATTTTTACAGGTCTATCGTTATAACAAATGGTTGTCCGAATTTGTTCCCAATTTCGTCCAGGTGAAAACATAGCGTAAGAAGAAATAAACGGAATTTTTCCCATTGCAGCCATACCACTTGCCACTGTTGCCAAATTTTGCTCGGCAACTCCTACTTGCACAAAACGGTTTGGAAATTTATCACGAAATAAATGCATCATTGTTGATTCAGTTAAATCCGCACATATACCAACAACTTGCTCATTATTATCCCCTGCAATTAAAAACCCTTCTCCAAATCCTTTACGAATTGGAACTTGTTCAACATCAGCATCAAACATTTTCTCATTTAAATTTAAGTCTTTATTTAACATATTATTTTATTGGTGTTCACTAATTATCTTACCACCCAATGTGCGTAATTCTTTTAAAGCCATATCGGCTTCATCATAATTCGGTGGTTTGCCATGCCATTTATAATCTCTTTCAAATTCTTTTACCCCACGGCCCGGAATTGTAATAGCAATAATGACTGATGGTTTGTCAGATACTGATTTAGCTTCATTTATTGCATCTTCCATTGCACGAAAATTATGACCATCAACTTCTTGAACATGCCAGTTAAAAGACTCCCATTTAATTTTTAAATCACCCAACGGCATAATGTCTTCAGTATTGCCATCAATTTGAATATGATTTCGGTCAACAATTGCAATGAGATTATTTAATTTATATTTTGCACCAAGCATTATTCCCTCCCAAGTATTTCCTTCATCATGTTCACCATCGCTTAACATTGCATAAATATATCTTTCAGAGTTATTCGAAATTTTATCAGCCAATGCCATACCTACTGCTTGAGAAAGTCCGGACCCAAGTGGTCCTGAACTGTTTTCCAATATTGGTAAATATTCACGATGTGGATGTCCTTGAAGCCGGCTACCAAATTTTCTTAAAGTTTGTAATTCTGAAATTTCAAAATATCCAACATGGGCCATCGTCGCATACAAGACTGGACAAATATGACCATTAGACAATACTAATCTATCTCTATCTATCCAATCAGGTTTTTTAGGATTATGTTTTAAAATCTTAAAATAAAGCAAACTAAAAATATCTGCCATACCAAGTGGCCCTGCAGTGTGCCCACTACCAGCCTCAAGGAGCATACTAATTATGCTTTCTCGTATATTATTTGCTTTGACTTCTAAATCAATTACTTCATTATCGGTAAGCATAATCCTATTGTAGCATCTTTTTAAAATCCTGTAGAGCAAGCATTGGATTTGTATTGTGATAAATTGCCGAGCCTATCACAAATCTCTCTACCCCAGCATTTATAAATCTTTCTATGGTATTTTCATTTACTGCCCCATCTACCGTTATTACCATATCCGATAATCTATCTTGTATGGCTTTTATATGCACAAAAACTGCCTCGTCTAAAGAAAGTCCTTGGGCTCCAACATGCTCAATACCCATACATTGTACAAATTTTATATCATCTTGTATTTCTAAAATTTCAGACAAATGTGTATCATGCTCGTAGGCAATACCCAGTTCCATTTCATTTTTAAAATATGAATCCAAATTTTTAATAAAACTTTTTAATTTATCTATACCAACTTGATCTTTCGGAAAATGAAAAACTATTCTTTTTGGTGCCATTTTTATTAATTGTTCCCAAAAAGATTCCACATCATTTATCATTAAATCATATTCAATATCTATATCTTCCCAAAAAGGCATACCAATATTTTCCGCCATTAATTCTTTCCAACTTTCAGTATGCATACCATTAAATGGCCAAGTAATACCAGGTACAAATTTACCATCCATTAAATCCAATTGGACAGTTTTTACTCCACCCAATACCATTTCCATTTTTTGATTTAAATCGTGCCAACTATCAGGCATTATTGCGGGGATTATTTCCATATAATATAGCTGTTTGCTTTTAGCTGTTAGCTTTCAGACTCTAATTTGTTAATACGACGAATATGTCTTTCATCACCGGAAAATTCAGTTTCTATAAAAATTTTTACAGCTTCTATCGCTTGCTCGTTTGTCATAAATCTTGCACCGAGAGAAAGTATGTTTGCATTATTGTGCTTACGCAGTGACGAAACCATATCTAAATTATTACCTTTGATGTCTGTTTGAGTATTCTCTCCACCATAATATACCCCAGCTCTTATACCTTTTATTTTATTTGCACACATGGATTCAGCCTGTCCAGACGCTCCAATAATTATCCCAAGGTTTTTCGATACTTCTTGTCCTTCATTTTGTTCAAGATCTTCAGCTATAGCCCTGACGCACGGTATTACAAAATCTGGGTAATCATCATCAGTATTTAATTCTTTCGCCCCATAATCAATTACTTCATAATCCAAAATCTCAAGCTCTTTCTTCAAAAACTCTTTCATTTCGTATCCAGCATGGTCAGCCCCTATGTGTATAGTCATATAAATATTATACCATATTAAATATTATTAGATAATAATTAATATTATTTTTTAAGTTTTATCTTATACCGGTATCAATATCGAAGTTTACAACACTCACCTGCATTTGTTTTATAATCACTAGCTTTTTCTCACCATCACCAATACCGGCTGGACTCACTTGCACAAAATAATTTCCAAGGCTTAGTGTCGCTTTATAATTGCCATTATTATCAATTTTTACTTTCTTTTTTATTGTCATTTTATCAGCCAAATAAATAATAACTTCGCGTGAAGAATATGCTTCTGTCGGCACAGGGCATGGCACCCCTTCACGCTCCACTGGGCAAAATGGACCAATCGTAATTTTACCAGAAAGATATCCTTCAGATTTTGGTGCTGGTATTACATCTGGATTTAAAATAATAATCTTCACAACTCCATCTATTATAGTATATGTAAAATTTGCTTTACCTTGTATATGACCATCTTCATAAAGCACTTCGCCACTTTTTGCTGTTGAATCAACGCTGACACTCACCACATACCAAGATCCACCCAATACTGGATCTTCTGGTGCTAGGGTTTTAATATTGTCGCGAATATATTTTTCAACAACTACCTGCTCATATACAACAACTGGCACATTAGTATCAACCTTTTTAGACTTAATAAAATACACGCCAGCCACCACAACCACCACAACAATCACAAAAGGTATTATCTTTTTCATCCCGTTAGAAGCAGGTCGCGATCTTTATAAAAATCTAAACACTACTTTTTAAATTATATCTAATTCGATTAAAATCTTCCCATATTAAGAAGTCGTGACCGCGGCTTCTAACGGGATTCATTCTTTCATTATACCACACCACAAAAGCCCAAGTGTCCCCTTGGGCTTTTGCTATTATTTAAAAACTAGATTTATGATAATATAATTAAAACTTAAATTTACTAAGAAATGGGAAATGGCAAGTAAATACATATTTCTAAACTTCAAGAAATGCCAACCCCAGAAGTATCCTGCAAAGAAAGTTAGTCCCGCAAAAATAAGACCAGTACTCGACCATGTATATGGAGCAACTAGATGGAACAAAACAAAGATAATGACGCTCGCCCATAATGCTCTTTGTTTACCAAAGCGTTCTAGCCAGCTTATAGTCAATCCTCTAAATAGTACTTCCTGTAGAAATATTATAGCTAATAAAGGTAACAATGGATCCTTGTCCAACACCAGATCAGGAAGGTTTATAAATTTGTTAACAATACTTAACTGAACCAAAAACAAAATAATAAAATTAAACAACAATATCTGCCACCAACCATTCAGTGGTGACTTAGGCTTTAATCCCAGTTTGTGCCAGTCAATTTTTTTAATCAAAAGTGCTAAAATTATTAGCACAATACTGGTTATAATTATAAACGCACCTTCGGCAGTTGTCATAAAAATATTATATCACAATCCAAAAGCCCAAGTGTTGTTGTTTTTTGTTTTATTAGCTATACAAAGAGTGCCTGACACTATTAATTCACTTAATCCATATTTTTATCTTAACATTAATTACTCTAAATCTACCCTATGCAAAGAAACACTATTAAAAATATCCCTTATTTCTTCCTCAATATCTTTTTGATAATATAAATTTTCTAAATTCAATTTTAAGTTTTTTGAAACCACTTTTTCATCTCGCCAAATGTCAGTAGCAAGACTGATTATAGAATCATATTCTTCATCAGTAAGACTTTTAAAAGTTTTTTTCTCCTCTTTTAAAATCTTGCCTATTAAAATTTCTTGAAATAAGTAAAATACATCAAACATTCTTCTTCTATATGATTCAGCAACTTCTAAAGATTTAAAATCATAATCTTCGGCATAATTTAAAATTGCACATTTTTCACATCTATATTCAGGTGGATTAACAAGAGAATTACCAGAACCAAATCTATTACTTAGTTTTTTACATTGAGTACATATAAAAAAATCACCACCCTCACCATCTTTTGGCTTTTTAAAATATTTCAGTTTTATATATGGAGCAATTTGTTCTTTTTTCATAAATACTTATTTAATTTTTTGAAACACAAACAAGTGTTCATGCATTATCAGTAAGAAATTTGATTCCTTTGATTTTGTGACCCAAAAACCAGTTGCTTTACAATTAAATTGTCGTTTTATAATATCTTCTTTAAGTAAAAAACCAACTTTCAAAAATCTATCCATAACCTTAAAAGCCAATGGCTGATACATTTTGTTTCTTCTTGTATCTCCTATTAATATAGCGCAATATTTCCCCTTTTTTAAAACTCTAAACAATTCCCTCGCGACTTGCTCTATTTCATCACAAAATTTATCTATATCATGAATATTTGAAATGTCGTCCGACAATTTACCATCACTATATTTTATTATATCTGCATAAGGTGGATGAGTAAGGACAAAATCTATTTCTTCATTTTTAATAAAATCCATCTTTCTAGCATCACATTTTATGATTCTTTGTTTTGATTTATTTTCAACTTGAAATCCTAGAGACTTTTTTGTTCTTTCTATCGCTTGCTCATTTACATCTACACAAGTAATATGTCTATTTAAAATTTTTGCTTCAATAGCAGTCGTTCCACCACCAATCATACAATCAAGCAGATGATCTCCCTCTTTTGAATACCTCAATATTAAATTCCTCACAACTTCTGGTGCCCAATTCCCTCGCCAATCTGATGTATGCGTAGCCCAATTCCCCCTACGAGGAAAAGCCCAAACAGTTGTACATTCCATTTCAAAACTTTCCGGATGAAGTTTTAATTCTTTTTGAGACATACGCTAGATTATTTTATATTTTTTTGACTTAACCAGTTTTATTGAATCATAGCTATCTTTATTTTTAAATTCATATTGCCAAATCAAATATTCATCAACCCTTTTTTCAAAAAACAAAAGAAATACTTTTTTCTTTGTATGTTCGGACCATTGCCTATATGGATAGTAAAGCTGTCTAATTATTGTATTTTTTGTAGAAGAATTTTTAGCTTCAATTAAAACAATTTTGTCTTTCCCTTCATAACCAGCATCAACTTCTGTTTGTACTCCTTCTGTTTCTATTAATTGTCCATCAATTTTATAGCTAAACTTAGGGGTATATTTTCTTCCGCGAATAGTTAGAACAAGTGTTGGGTCTTCCATAAACGTCCTTATTAAACTAGAAGCATAAGCAAAATCTAAGTGTTGCATTTCAGAATCTCCTATTTTTGTTGTATCTAAATCAAAATCTAATTTTGTATTATATATTTCAGCCTTACCTATAATATCAGGAATATCGATATACCCTTCACCTTTTACAATCACATAATAACCATTCTTAACTGGTAAAAGAATGAGACCTTTCTCTTTCATAACTTCTGGCACACTTTCTCGTGTATCCATTTTACATAAAATACGAACTTCTTTTTCTGCTGTGTTTTTAAAATTTTGTACAGATTTTTTAATATCTTTTGCAGACAAATAAAAAGGGGCTTTAGAAAAATCATGCTCTAGAACTTTGTTATCTTTAAATATTTTTTTCCAAGATGTATTATTTGCCATAATTATTTAAATCCAGAAAGTTGCTTTAGTTTTATTCCACAGCTAGAGGTAGTTATTTTATGAATTTTATTTAAATAATCTCTAATACCATCCAATGTTTTTTTAGGTGCATAAGGTAGATTGTGTACATCAAGTTTAGAGTTAAAAAGGTCTCTTTTTGAGGAAACATACAAATGCGGGTCTGGTTGAGAATAACTTTCCTCGATAAAATCACTAATTTTTTGTACTGTTACCCTAGCCCTTTCTTCGGTTGTAATCCAAAAAAAATCATTATTTCTTTTGGCAAAATCTTCGACAATTTCACCATAATCATAGAAAGAATTTATAAGTTTTAACTCATCCTGATCAAAATCACTAATGAACAAATGGGAGTATTGTTTCCAACTTTTTGTTGGAAACACTGAAGGAAGATCGGCCGTTGAATTATCTGTTACTTTATCTCTAATTTGATCAATTCTCTCCTCTGCAATCCTAATTTCTGTTAATAAAACACGAGCTGCTTGAATTTTTGTATCCCTCTTTTGATAAAAATATATACCTATAGCCACTCCTCCTGTTAAAAGCGTAGCTATACCTGAAAATAAACTAAAAAATATTTCCATAAAACTTAATAATTAGTTATTAATACTTCCGTGATCTTTCCACGACCTGTGCCTTTGGAGTTTATTGCTCGGCCGGCTTGAACTTTGCTAATTTTTATTTTCTTATCTTTCTTTTTTATTTCTCCGTATATTTTATTTATAAACGGAGTATCTGAATTTGAAAGCATTACAAAGCAACCTCTTTTATGAAGCTCATAAAATGTATCTCGAAGCTCGATTTGCTCTTTATCTAGGAAAGAATCTGTGGTATATGCGGTAAATGAAGCTGTTTTACTCACAGGATAATATGGTGGATCAAAGTATATAAAATCTCCCTTTTTTGCCTTCTTTAAAACATTTTTATAATCTGCGTGATTAATTGTAACTTTTTGTAAGGCTAGCGAAACTTTTCTAAGATTTTCTTCATCACAAATAAGTGCATTTTTATTTATTCCGAAAGGTGTATTAAACCAACCACTACTATTTACACGGTACAATCCATTAAAACAAGTCCGGTTTAGAAATATAAATCTTGAAGCTATTTCAATGTCTGAAAGTGTATTTACTTTTTGTGCACGAATTTTTAAAAAATAATCTTTTTCATTTTTATGTTTTTTAAGAGATTTTATTAAATTATCAGCGTTATTTTTTATAACATTATAAGTAATAACAAGCTCTTTATTTAAATCTGAAAGAACTGCTTTTTGTGGAAGGAGGTCAAAGAATACTGCACCACCACCGACAAATGGCTCAAAATAAGTATTTTTAGATGAATCAAAACCAGACGGAGGATATAAACCGAGTTTCCGAAATTGTTTTAAAAGCTGACGCTTTCCACCAACCCATTTTACAAATGGCTTGGCTTTTTCATCAATAATTTTTTGAGATAATTCGTAATCAAACTTACCTTTTGTATATCGTAAAATATGCTGAGCAAAAATAGCATTTATGTCAAACTCATATTGTAATTTCTTTATAACCTGGACTGTTATCATACAATTTAATTATATCATAAATTTAATCCCAAAACACCACTAAAAATCCTCAATATCAAAGCAAATTAAAGATTAAGGGCTTAACTTTTAATTTGAACAAAGTAAATTAAAAGTTGGGTAGGTTATATAATACCTACCTCAACACAAACGAGACTGGTATCTCATCCCCTTCAAAAATGCCTTCGGCATTGCGGACGGATTTGCGGATAGCGAGGATGTAACTTTGGGATTGTGTGTGTGGAAAAAGAGAATTATCCCAAGTAGTTTTGTAGACAGTTGTCCGAATAGGCACCATACCCTTGCCGTGTATTCCCCGAATTTCCGTATAAAGATTTTTTGGCAATGTCACAAAATGCCAAGCTCCATCTCCGGGCCATTTCCATACCTTTAATGTCAATTTATATTTTTTAATTTTTTTCACCTTTTTTCCTAAATTTTTTTTCACCAAAACCTTTTTCATACAACTTACTTTACCATAAAAATCCCCCCTAAATAAACATTCCAATATTCTGCAGAATATGAGAATGTTTATACAAGTCATAAAAAGATAGGCATTATAAAATAATAGTAAATCAATGAGAGTATTACCCAAGCAATCGAAAATTTTAGACAAATTAAACCTTTATAATTTAAATATTCTCTTGAATAATCCCAAAGCATTATATTATTATATTTTAAATATATGTAGCCAATTACAAATTCGATTCCCGTAGTAAAAATCAAAATAAATAATATTAAAAAATAAATTGGTAAATTAAATAACGACAAAAAGTATAAAAAGGCTGTACTAAATCCATACATTTGCAAATTTATAAAAAGTGGCTTAATAAAACGTTTGGATTCTACAGATCGATAAATAAATTCCAAAATGAACCCCAAAACCAAACCGATTAAATAATGTATTAAAAATTGCATATTATTTCCCTTCAATAAATTTTAATGATATTGAATTTACACAGTGACGAATATTTTTGTCGGTTAGCATTTCGCCTTCAAATACATGACCTAGATGCCCACCACAATTTGCACAAGTAATTTCAGTCCTTGATCCATCGGCCCGCCCGAATGACTCGGTCGGGCGGGCATCTAATGTGCGTTTTACTGCACCTGCAATTTCATTATCGAAGCTTGGCCAACCACAAGTACTTTCAAATTTATCTTTTGAATTATAAAGCGGTGCATTGCATTGCAGGCAAACATACACACCATGAGCAGTCGTGTTTACATACTCACCCACAAAAGGTGCCTCAGTACCTTTATCAATTATCACCCTTTTTTCTTCTTCGGTTAAATTATTTAACTGCATATTATTTTTAAACATTCTCATATTCTGCAGAATGTGAGAATGTTTATTTGAAGGATTTGATAAACTCAACCAACTTTTCGCCATATGGTGAAAGTGAGTGGACTACATTTCGACCTTGGTATTTCTTATTCAAAAGCCCAGACTGAGCAAGTTTACGAGTATGCTCGGAAATAGTTTTAAAATTTGCATTAAGTTCGTTGGTAATTTGATCTAAAGTTATACCGGATTTTTTACCAACCAAAATCAAAATACTAATTCGCCAATGATTGGCCAAACCCTTAAAATGCCTTTCCATTTGCTTCGCCGTTTTCATAAATAAATTATATTACAAAACAACAAAAAATTATAGTGTTTTAGAGTCTTAAAAAGATTCTCACATTCTGCAGAATGTGAGAATGTTTTTTGAAAGATATTATTTTATATCTTCACAAGTAAATTTTCCTTCTGAATTTAAAATGTAAGTTGTGTGTGAATAAGGAATAATGTAATTACGAATACCTTTTGATTCAATAACTAGATAATCATTTTGATATGCTTTATTAATACCATCTTCTTTTATATAATCAGTTTTTTTATCAAGATAACAAAAACTAGAACCATTATTATGTAAATTAACTTTTTTCTGCAAAGCAATAAAAAAAATAAGAATTAAAACTAAAAACACATAGAATATTTTTTTGTATATCATATTAGAAAAAATTACTAAATAGTCTCCCCTGTTTTAATAACATGCTCCACCAGAGTACTCGTATACCCCATTTCGTTGTCGTACCAACCCATGATTTTTACTAAATTACCGCCTACAACTCGTGTTAGTGCAAGGTCAGCGATAGATGCATGTGAGTTACCAAGAATGTCAGATGAAACAAGTGGTTCGTCGGTAACAGCAAAAACTTTACTCCAGTGAGTATCCAGAGATGCATTTTTTAAAATTTCATTTACCTCATCGGCTGTTGTATCACGGTTTGCAATAAATGTAATGTCGACAATTGACCCTGCTGGTACAGGTACACGAATGGAAATTCCATCAAATAAATTGTCTAATTCGGGGAAGGCTTTGGTTACAGCAATTGCAGCGCCTGTTGAAGACGGTACAATGTTTTGGGCGGCGGCTCGGCCTTCGCGTAAATCCTTTTTGTTTGGACCATCTACCAGTGACTGAGTTGCTGTATAACCATGCACTGTATTTAAAATGGCTTTTTGTATACCAATTGTTTCGTGCATTATGCCAATTATAGGGCTGGCTGCATTTGTTGTACATGATGCATTACTGGTAATATCACATGTGCCAAATTTGTCTTCATTCACACTCATTAAAATAGTTTCAGCGATTCCGCCACCTATTTCATCTTTGGCGGGAGCTGAAATTACAACTTTTTTTGCACCACAATCTAAATGAAATTTTGCTTTGTCGTATGAAGTAAACAAGCCTGTTGATTCCACCACTACATCAATATCTAATTCTTTCCAAGGTAGTTTACTGATATCTTTTTCAGATATTACCTTAACCTTTCGCCCATCAACTATAATGTCATGTTCATCAAATGTCACATCATGCCCCCATTTATGGTACACAGTGTCGTATTGCAAAAGGTAGGCCATATTATCAATACTGCCCAAGTCATTTACCACCACCACCTCTAATTCAGGCCGATCCTGCGCAATTTTTAAAAACGCCCGCCCTATTCGCCCAAAACCATTTATCGCAACTTTAATCTGTTTTTCATTCATATATTGTATTATATCATTTATCCACTAATATATTCAAACCTAGGGCCATTATAACCATCTTTTTCAATATATTCAAAAAACATATTCTCGGGTCGTGCCCAAACACGCCAACCAGTATGAACAATATCAGTCTGTCTTTCATAAATTATCATCCATTCTTCAGTTTCTGTATGTTTCGCTAAACTAAGAATTTTATAAGTATCACCTTTAAAATGTTTGTAAATTTGTCCTGGTTTTATTTCCATACCATTATTTTTACTTTAATAATTCTAATAATATATCTTTCGCCATTTGGGGGTTAGCACTGCCACCGGATTCTTTCATTATTTTACCAACAAGAGACATAATTGCATTTTCTTTACCACTTTTATAAGAAGCTACAACATCAGGATTTTCACTGATCAATTTTTGTGCCAGATTTTTTAAAAATTCCGGATCATTTTTTTGAATCAAATCATGCTCTGTCGCATAGTCTTTGGGTTTAATAGGAGTCTTAACCATGACAAATAAAATATCTTTTACACCGCGACTCGATAATTCCCCCTCTTGTGCCATTTTCATTAATTCGGCAAAATCTTCTGGGGTTGGTAGTAATGCATCTTTATCAGTCTTCATTATACCTGCTAAATCAGATGTAATATAGTTTGAAGCTAATTGAATACTATTTTTATCATGAATTTCGGTTACAATAGCTTCAAAAAAATCTCTCATGACTTGCTCATTTACAAAAATTTCTATATCACTGTCTTTAATATCAAAATCTTTTTTATATCTTTCTCTCATTTGCCAAGGTAGTTCAGGTAAACTATTTTTTACTTCATCTAAATCATACATAGAATGCAAATAAAGTTTTGGTAAATCAGGTTCCGGGAAATACCTGTAATCTTCAGCATTTTCTTTAGACCTTTGCGAAATTGTTATTTGTTTATTTTCATCCCAACCACGAGTTTCTTTGATAATTTCATTTTCACGACCATTTTCCCACAAATCTGTCATCCGACTAATCTCATATTCGGCGGCTTTTTTTGCAGCTTGAAATGAATTAATATTTTTAACTTCTACATATTTAGGCCATGGTTTATCACGGTCAGGTGAAATAGAAACATTGACTTCTACACGCATTTGACCACGCTCCATATTTGCATCACTAGCCCCTAATGTTCGAAGTAATAATTGTAATTCTTTTGCAAAGACAACTATTGTTTCCGTATCTCGTATCAAAGGTTCAGTAACAAGTTCCATCAAAGGTACTCCAGCACGGTTATAATTGATCAAAGAATACCCACCTGTGTCGTGACTAGATGTTGCTGTATCTTCTTCTAAATGAACACGAGTTATATCAATTCGGGCAAGTTTACCCCCTGAGACTATTGGGAATTTATATTGCGATATTTGATAAGCTTTGGGAATATCAGGATAAAAATAATTCTTCCTATCAAATTCTGTAAAATCTGCAATCTCGGCCCCTATTGCAAGACCAACTCTTACCATATGGTCGACTGCGGCTTTGTTTAATACTGGCAATGTCCCAGGCTGTCCTGTACATACAGGGCATACATTTGTATTTGGTAGGTCTTCTTGTCCAATTACAATAGACTCATTTTTACAACTACAAAATGCTTTGGTATTGGTTTTAAGCTCGACATGAATTTCGAGTCCAATTGTTACATAATATGGTCTTTTAGTTTCCATAAAATTAGTATATCAGAAATTATTTATTTTTAAGAGATTTAATAATGGCATCGGCAAATATTTTAAGACTTTTATCATCATATAAAGATAAGACAAAAACTATAGATTTACAAACTTTTTCCAAATCTTTCTTTTTCTTTTCAACACTTTTTGTATCAACAGTATCACTTTTAGATAAAACAACAATTTCAGTCTTATCTTTTAAACCACTTCCATAATCTGCAAGTTCAGATCGAATTGTTTTATAAGCTTTTGCTACATTTTCATTTTCAGCGGATACAAGATGTACGATCATATTTGTTCGAGAAATATGTTTCAAAAATTTAGACCCTAATCCGCGACCAATATTTGCACCTTCGATAAGCCCTGGAATATCAGCAATAATATAACCATGATAAATACCCAAATGAGGCTCTAATGTAGTAAAGTCATAATTCCCAACTTTTGATTTTGAATTTGTTAAAATATTCAACAAAGAGCTTTTACCGGAATTAGGATATCCAACTAATCCAATATCAGCAATTATTTTAAGTTCTACAAAAAATTCACCCTGCTCACCTGATTTACCATCTGTAGCTTCCAGTGGCGATACTTTTAAAGAACTTTTAAAATGTTCATTTCCAAATCCTCCTTTACCCCCAGCTAAAATCATAAAACGATCAGTATCTTTTAGAATTTCAAAGGATTCACCAGTTTTGATATTTGTAATCACAGACCCAACAGGTAATGGAATTTCTATATCATTTCCATTTTTACCATGTTTACTTTGGCCTTCTCCAGATTTACCGTTCCCTGCGGTAAACTTTTTTTGAGATTTTTTATAAGTTCCTAAAATATTTGTATCTCTTGTTGCTGTTACATATATATTTCCACCCCAGCCACCATCACCGCCATTCGGTCCACCACGGGCAATGAATTTTTCTTGACGCCAACGAACAACACCGTTTCCACCATCTCCGGCTTTTGCTATAAATTTTAATTCATCAGTTAATGCCATATCTTAATCTATTTTCTTAAATACTGTTAATGGATGAGAATCGATTTTTATTATAAAACCACTAGCATTGTGATGCCCACCGCCACCATATTTACCTGCAATTTCTGACACATCTACCGTCCCATCACCCCGTAATGAACATTTCCAAGCTAAATCTTCATAATTAAAAATTATAGCAAAAGGACCCTGCTTTTTAGACAAAACATGACCCAAATCACTGGCAACAATATTGTTGGCATTTACGGCATACACTTTGTATCCTTCAAATTCTACAAGCTCGGCCCTATCAGCAAAATATTCAACTTGACGCTCGTGTACAGTACGAAGCAATGTCCCTTGTTCAAGAATTTTCATATAGCCATCAGTAGTTTCAAGATCTCCTGCAATTTTAGAATATGCAACAAAATCAAAAGGCATAGTATGAATATAAGCAATCACTGGTCGAGCATCTAAAAGTAAAAATCGGTACAAATCCCCATCTTCAATATAATCTATTAATTTAGGAACAGGAACATTTGGGGAAAAAAATTTCCAAGTCAAATATGCAGCCGAATTATTTATATCAAAAACATGTTCTGCGACAGATGTAACCGAATCTTTTGCGGAAATATGATGATCAATAATTACTAATTTTTTTGCTTTCTTTTCTAATTCCAACAAAACATCTTGTGGATAAGAATAATCAATGATATAAACTTCTTTACCATCAAGATTAAAATCATAATGTTCCCTATCTGTTGCCGGAATATATGTAGCATTATCACCAAACTTTTTCCAAGCTACCCATGCACCACCAAATCCATCACTGCATTTAGCGTGATAGATTACAACAATATCTGTCTTTATTTCTAAATCTTTATCCATTATTAACTAACCATTCGATTATTAAACCAAGCTAAAATTGACAAAATTATTGCTCCTAAAACTGCTGAAGAGATTGACGAGATTACAAAACCATCAATCAATGACCCCAGTGCCCACAAAGCCAATGTATTAAAAATAACAGCTACAATTGCTAATGAAATTAAATTAATTGGAATATGAAATGCAGTACAAATTGGTTTTATTAAAACATGAACAATAGTTAAAAATACAGCAATAAGAGATGCTGTAAATATATTGTCAATTGTTGCACCTGTTACAAAATGTGCCAATGCACCAACTGCTAATAAAATAGTAAACCAATGATAAACGAGTTTTAAAACCATAAATTAAATAAATAAATCTTCTACTACCTTTTTAATAAGAGCACCATCCCCGCGGTCTCCAAGTTCTTTTTTTACCGCACCAATTAACATACCCATTTTTGTTTTATCTTCTATTCCCATAGATAATTTTAGACTATCAGCGATTTTTTTAACCTCATTGATACTTGCCATCTCTGGTGCAAATTCTTGTAAAATCTCTAATTGGATTTTATCTTCGTCAGCCAAGTCTTGTCGATTAGCTTTTTCGAATTGTTCTATTGCATCTTGGCGTTGTTTTATGGTTCGTAAAATTACTTTACCACATAAGATATCATCTAGCGTATTTTGAGGGGTAGACCCTGTTGCAACCAATTCATTTGTAAAAGAGGTCAAAAGACCCCGAATAACGTTAAGCCTATTGGTGTCTTTGGCTCGCATAGCGTCTGGTAATGCTTGTTTTAACCCCAGGTGAATATCAGTCATACCCATAGTATAGCATGCGTGTTATACTAATATCTAGTATGAAATACACCCACATTTTTTTTGATACAGAAACAACTGGTAATACAAATGATGACTATTTATGTCAAATTGCTTGGAAGAAAGCTACTGATAATGAAATAAAGGATGGCCTATTCAAGCCCCCTGTTCCCATGTCTGTCGAATCAATGGCTGTTTGTCATATAACAAACAAAATGGTTGCAAATATGCCACCTTTTCAGGGCAGTGTTTTGTGGGATGAATTTAAAAAAATAAATGACGATAAGAACAATGTTTTTATCGCGCATAATGCCAAATTTGATATTGGGATGCTAAAACGCGAAAATATTCAAATTACACAATATATTGATACATTAAAGATTGCAAGATTTGTAGACCGTGAAGGAATACTGACTAAATATAATTTACAATATTTGAGATATTATTATGATGTTGATATCGATGCTATCGCTCACGATGCACGGGGTGATATTGTAATTCTAGAAGCAGTATTTAAATATTTGTCTGACAAAGTTAGTGAAATTACCGGAAATACTGGCGACAAATTAACCGAGCAAATGATGACTATATCTTATGAACCTTTTCTTATGAAAACATTTACATTTGGTAAACATATAGGTAAACAAATTAGTGATGTTGCCAATACTGACCCTAGATATTTAGAATGGCTACTGGAACAAAAAGTAAATAGCCAAAACGACACCGAAGAAGATTGGATATATACCCTGCGCTACTACCTTAAAAAACCAAACAAACTTTTTTAAACCCCTTGCGTTAGGCCTTGCCTAATGCAATCTATTGAGTATTTTTTCTATGTTTTTCTTTTATTTTTAAATATTGCTCTTGATTCCCTTTCACAAGATTAGCTGGATATTTTTTTGAATTTTTTTCTAGCTTTTCTAACATTATCTTTTCAATATCTAAATCAAGAGAAATTGACATTTCTGTAGCATATATAAAAACATCAGCTAATTCCTCTTTAATTTTCTGTAGAGATTTTTCATCTGATTTTAATTTTTTTAAAGAAAGATCTTCCCATTGAAAAATCTCTAGAAGTTCAGCGGATTCAATACTAATAGATTTTGCAATTGACCCAGGATTTTTTAATACAGACCAGCCTCTTTCTTTTATGTATAATTTTATTTTTTGTATTATTTCATGCATAAATCTATCATAACATTTTTATCAAAAATTTTGAAATACACACAATAACAAAAAAATCACCTTTTAGGTGATTTTTTATATATTGGTTTTTGTATATTTGAATTCGTTTATTAGCGTCGTCTATACATAGAACCGGAATTAGAGTAAGAAAGGGATGAACCATAATCATAATAATTATTATTTGAATAATAATTCGAATCTCCTCCGTAAGTATATAATGGAGAAGATAGACTATAATTATTATAGTTATTGTTATAATTATTATAGTTGTAGTTATTATACCCATAATTATCACATGGATAACCAGACATAAAACAATTCATTGGGGCTACTGAGTTATTATAATAACCTTGATTATAATAATTGTTATACAAATTATTATATAAAGGAGTACCAGCATAATTATAATTAGTTCCAGCATAATAACTTGGAGAATAATAATTTGAATAATTGTAATTAGTATTATATCCATAATAATCATTCATGTATGGATCATAACCACCATCATAATAATTATAACCTGAAGAATAATTACTACCACCAAAACCAATTGAGAAACCAATTGATGCATCAGCTTTTAAAGACAAGCTAAACATAAAAATAAATATGAAAGCTGTCAAAATTATTAAATTATTAATATATCTTTTCATAACTCTATTATATCACCTATCATACTACCTTGTCAAGCCCTATAAAACCCTTACAAATAAAGCTCTATTCTCGGGTTTTGTGGAAAAATATTTGAATTGCACTACGAAGATCTGCACGTTTTATTATATATTCAAAATCAACAATATTACGAAAAAGTGAGCCCAAAAAACCACGAAATATAAATGACCCAAATGATGCAACGCCAAAACCTTTACCAACAGGAATAGCGTAACCAACATGTTTTGGGGCTGAATAAACTTCTCTTTTATGTCTTATTGTTCGTGCAATTATAGATCTGGCAACAAAAGCCCCATCATATATTGCTGTTTGTGCCAATCCTGCTCGTAATGTTGAAGCTGAATCCCCTATTACAAATACATTATTATCAGTTGGAATCTCTAAATATTCATTAACAATTACACGACCCTTTTTATCAGTTTCAGTGTTTAAATCACGAAGTAATGGATTTGCAGCCAACCCTGCAGCCCAAACTACGGTTTTGGAAATAAATTCTCCATTATTTGTTTTTAATATATGCCCATCATAAGATGTAACTTTTGTGTTTGTATATAATGCAACTTTTAGTTTTAATAAATGTTTTTTAATAAAATGTTGAGCTCTTTCTGGTAATTGAGCAACAACAGAAGATAAAGCTTCTATAACCATTACCCGTGGATGAATATTATCATACGACGATTCTCCTTTGAATAAAGTAGATATTTGTGCGGCAAGCTCTATCCCGGTTGGCCCACCACCAACAACTATAATTGGTTCGTTTTGATTTGAATCAAGATATTGTAAAATAATACCTCGTAAACGATCTAAATCTTCTTTTGTTCTAAATTGATACATGAATTCACGAACACCAGGTGTACCAAAATCTTCTGTAACACTACCTAATGCAACAATTAATATGTCATACGATAGATCAGAACGATTAGAAAATGTAACAACTTTTTTAATCCTATCAAAACCAATAACTTCATCTATTATCAGATTAATTGATCTTGGTAACATATCTTTAATCTTTAAGACGGAAAAATATGTAGAGGCCTTTTCAGCTAATTGATAAAGTGCTGGATAGTATAAAAAGTTTTCTTGTTTCGAAATAAGGGTAATATTAAATAAATTACTATATCTAGCTAAAATCCTAGCAGATTCTAATCCTCCAAAACCTCCACCAACAATAACTACATTCTTTTTTATTATCATACAAATACAGCTTAATGTAATCTACTCGTCTTGTAAAGCATAATCATCAGAATTGTTTTTATTTTCTTTTTTTATATATAATCTTAAAAAAACTAATAGACCAATAGAAAATGCAATAATGAAGAATAATTGTAAATATATTGATTTATTATTTTTAGAATTCTCTTCTAGATTATTGTCCAAATTAATTATTTTATCTGTATTATTTTTATTATCAAATATTTCTGTATTACTAAAATCTGTTTCAAATAAATTTATATTTTGATTATTTTTTAAAACATTATTTGTAGTATCATTTATATTATTATTTAAACTCAAAACTGTTTTATTTGTATTAGTTTTATTAAATATAGTACTGGTATAACCCAATGGTGATAATAATTTTATTTCTCCATCTAATTCGGTTTGGTTTGGTAAAACAATTACAATATCATCATCTTCACCAATATAAGTACCAACGGGTATTGTAATATTTGTATTTTTTGTTTGAATAATATAATTACTAATATCATATTCATTATCAGAATTATTACTAATACGCAATGCCGGATATGGTTCTCTATAAATATCTTTAATCTCCAAAGGAGATTCTATAACTTCTATTTTAGTACGACCAACTACCACTGGTTTGCCATACCAAGACCCATAAAAATACGAGCAGCTAATAGTATAAGTTCCCGGAAAAAGATATGCATGTTCAACATTAGTATTAGTATTTAAATTTATTGTTTGTCCATCACCAAAATTCCAAACAAATAAACCATTATTGATTGTTTCTCCGCTATAACCCAAAAGTTTTGTCTTCATTGTTGTATTATTACCAACAATAACATTTATAGGAACATCAAAAACAAATTGCATTACTGGTTCTTTGTAAACTTTTGTTATTTCTGGACTAGATGATACTGTTGTAGGTGTTAGACTAGTATTTTGATTTTGTGTATTATTATTTTCTAGAGAAGTATTTTGACTAAACCCAGCTCCAGGACTTGGATTACCAGATACCCAAGAATTAGAATTATTTAATTGTAAACTTTTACCATCATTAGTAGCACCTTGGGATGAACTATAGGTAACTGAAGAAATTGGTGCATTTTTGTCTCCATTATTAATTTCTATTTTAGCTGTACTATTTGGTAAAGAAAAAGAACTTGTAAAAATATTTAATGAACTTCCCCATTTAGTTATAAAAGAAGATATTTGTGAAGTTGGAACTATAACACCATATTTATCAGGTTTAATAACTTGTGATCCTTCATATTTTATAATGCCATGATTAGAAGTAGAATTACTAATAAAAAGTCCTAAAGTAGTAATATCTATATCATTACTACTTGAATTATAAATTTCTACCCAATCAATATCACTACCATCTAAGTCATACATTATCTCTGTAATTGTTAAATTTCCGGCATATACATTGGGTGTATAAAAAATTATACAAATAACAAATATAAAAAATCTAATTATGTAATTTATTTTGTTCATATAATAATCTAACAACTATTGCAAACAAAGAACATGTTATTAATAACGAGGTTCCACCTTGACTCATTAATGGCAATGTAACACCAGTTAATGGAATAAGCCCTGTTATTGAACCAATATTAAGAAATGTTTGAAATGCAAATAAAGTAAAAAACCCAACAAAAAACAATCTTCCAAATGGTGATTCCAATGTTGAGACTAATTTAATACCTCTTAAAATAAAAATAAGATAAAGACCAATAATAACTATAGATCCAATAAAACCAACTTCTTCACCAACAACAGCAAAAATCGAATCTCCTTGTGGTTCAGGAAGAAAATTAAATTTTTGAACACTTTGACCAAATCCTTGTCCTATTAACCCACCACTACCAAATCCAATCAATGATTGTTTAAGTTGATATGAACTACCTCGTGGATCTCTTTCTGGATTAAGAAAAGTTTCAAATCTATCTTTTATATATGGCTTACTCATGATAAGCATTGTCGTAACAATTATTAAAATCCCTAAAATACTTATAATAATTTTATAAGGTAAACCAACAATAAACAAAATTACTGATACCATAAGAAATATAAGTACAACACTTTTTGTATCTGGTTGAAAAAGAAGAACCAAAGAACAAAGACCTAAAATAATAACAGCTGGTGCTATCAAAGAAAATATATTTATTGGTTTTAGTTTATTATTTTGAATATTATTTTTATTTAAAAATTTTGAATATAATGCTGATAAATATAAAAGTACTCCGGCTTTTAAAAAATCACTTGGTTGAAAAGAAACAGGACCAATATCAATCCAACGCACAGCACCACCATGACTAATACCAATTCCTGGAATATAAACAAGTGCTGTTAATATTAAAGATATAAAAAATAATAATGATGCATACTTTTGCCAAAATGTTGTTGGTATACGAATTATAATAATAAAAGAAATTATACTTCCTAAAAATCCAAAAAGAAGCTGATTTTGTATTATTGAATTAAATTTTGCACCATTAGATGCCAAAACACCAAGTGATGCAGATAAAAAAAATAATAAACCAATAATCAAAAGTAATCCAAATGTAGTTATTAAAACCTTATCTGATTCAAAAAGCTTTTTCATATTTAACTTACAAAAACAAACACACTGCCAATAAGTGATGTAATAAAGCTTATAATCCAAAAACGCATTACAACTTTGGGTCTACCCCAACCCAATGCTTCAAAATGATGATGAAGTGGAGCAATAATAAATATTTTTTTACCACGGCGTAATTTTTTTGAAACAAGCTGAAGGACAACAGATATAGATGTAATAAATAAAGGAAAAACAAGAATAGGTAAAAGTAATACAGTATCAGTAAAAAATGCATAAATTGTTATCAAAGTTGTTAATGCTACCATCCCCGTTTCTCCCATATAAAATTCGGCAGGTATAATGTTATACCACAAAAAAACAAGCAAGCTCGCAAGTATAATTACTGCTAATGCAGACAAATCATATTGATGTCTAAAAAATGTAATTACAGCATATGCCCCAAATGAAGACAATAATACTCCTCCGGACAAACCATCTATACCATCAATAACGCTTCCTGAAAAAACACTATACAAAACAAGTATAAAAAATGGTACAAATAAAAAACCAATATTAATATCCCCATACCATGGTATATGTACAGTTGATATCCCAAGTTTGACATAAAACCAAAGTCCCAAAAGTAAGCCTAAAAATATAATCGATATAGATTTAATGATTCGTAAACGAACCGGATCCGTCGCCCAATATCCTTTACCCCAAATCCCAATTGCATCATCAAAAAATCCAATTGCCCCCGCTAATATAAACGCTCCTAATGGTAATAATGTTTGTGATCGAGATAAAAAATCTAATGAATTAAATGCAGAAATATTGGAAAATCTTGCTAAAATAAATAAAATTAAAATAGTAAATATAGTAATAAGTATAATCAATGCCCCACCAACTCGTGGAATACTTGTTTCTTCTTTATTATTAATTAAATGAAAACTAGAATTTGTCGTATTTTCTGATCTACTAGTTTGACGCCATAGTTTAAATTTATAAACAAAACGTCGAAAACCAGGAGCAATACCAAACCCCAAAAATACTGCAATTGCGCCAGATGCAAGTAATGAAGCAATGTGTAAAGAAGATTCTGACATATAATTATTCTGATATTATAAAACTATTTTTCGCAGCAACCGATAAATCATTATGAATTTTTTCATAATCTGGCATATCTTCTATTTTCTCCAATCCCATAAATCTTAATGTTTCTATAGTTGGAATATATATTGTTTGATTCCCAGACTTTGAGCCTCGTGCAATAAGACCTCGAGACACAAGCACTCGTAACATATAAGAACTTTGAACCCCACGAATATAATCAATTTCATTTTTTGTAGCATGGGAAAGATATATTATCAATGATAATGTTTCAAGTGCAGCGCGGGACAATTCACCATCTCTTTCTTTAGCATCTCTTACCATTATTAAATCACGAGCTTCTCCTGTTATCGTAAACTGATATGAATCATTATGCGAAAGTAAATTAATAGATGAATTTGACGTATTATAAATTTCAGAAATTTCATTTATTGCTTCTTTTATTTTATCTTCTTTTTTACCTGTCAAACTAACAAGCTCTTCAAGCTTTAATGAATCTGACTCATAAAATAATATTCCAACAATTATATTTGCAAGTTCACTCATGATATATCTTTTGTTACTACTGGTATTTCATTCATAGATTCACATAGTATATCACCATATGTAGAGCTTTGCTCAATGTTCAAAAGCCCTCCGTGCATCAGTTCTAAAACTGCCAAAAAACTAATTATCACAGATACCTTTTTTTCTTTAAAATTCATAGAATCAAAACTTGCAGCATTTGCAAGTTTTGAAAAAGAAATTTTACCTTGAACAGTTTTTAATGTTTTATTTATTTTATAAATCATTTCTTCAAGAGATACAACGCGTAGGACAGAGACTTTTTGTAATTTTTCTTTTTCTTCGGGTAGAGATTGAATTAATAAACTTGCAATTTCAAAAAGATTTTTTTTATTTACAGATTCATATGGTTGAAATGAAACACTAAGTAAATTCTTTTTTCTTAAAAGTTTTATATATGGGGAAGGAATAGAATTTAAATATGCATTTGTCCCATTTCGTAATGACGATAATAGTCTTAATCTTTCTTCCAAATTATGCCCGGCATCATTCATCTCGGTATCCTGCAATGACCCGTCATCAAGCAACATTTTAGATTTCATATAAACCAATGTTGCCGCAATAGACAAAAACAAAGTTACATTAGGTAAATCATCACTGATATTACCCGAAAGATATGAAATATAATCATCAGTTACACTTGCCAGTGATACATCACTAATGTGCATTTTCTTTTTCTCAATCAGAGATAACAAAACATCAAGTGGCCCTTGAAACTTTTCCGTTTTAACTTGATAAACGGTTTCATCCATACTATTCACTCAATCTTTTATCTATACGATTAATATCTCTTGGGAAAAGTGTTGCTTCTTTTATATTTGGTATATTTAAAAATCTAGCGGTTAACCGTTCTAAACCCATACCCAAACCTCCATGTGGTGGTAAACCATATTTGAATGCTTGTAAATAAAAACTAAATTTTTCTGGATCGAGACCTTTGAATTTCATTTTTTCTACAAGTTGTTCATATCTATGCTCTCTTTGAGATCCGGAAATAAGTTCAAGTCCCCTGAAAAGCAAATCATAACATTTGGTACGGCCTTCAATCTCGGGATCATCCATTGCATAAAATGGTCTTTTACTTCGTGGGTAATTTGTAATAAAAATAAAATCTGAATTAAATTCTTTTTTTGAATATTCACAAAGCCATCGTTCGTGCTCAGGATCTAGATCTGGTTCTTTTGTACAATCTACACCGGTAGCTTGTGAAATTAATTCTTGAGCTTCAGTTAGTTTCATCATTGGGAAAACTTCACTTTCTGGGATAAGCGGAAAATCTGCACCAAGTAGTTTAAATTCAGCACTACATTTTTCTTTCAAAGATTCTGCAACATACCGCAGTAATCTTGTTTCTAATTTCATTACATCAACAGGTCCATCTATGTACCCCATTTCTAAGTCCAATGAGGTATATTCATTCAAATGTCTAGTTGTGGCATGCTTTTCAGCACGGAAAACATTTGCTATTGTGTAAACTCTTTCAAATACACCAACCATCATTTGTTTGTATAATTGTGGACTTGTAGCAAGTGATGCTTTTTGGTCGTAAAAATAATCAAATTTAAAAACCTCTGTTCCACCTTCGGCATCATCACCAACAATATCTGGTGCACGAAATTCGGTAAAGTTTTCACTATTTAAAAATTCTCTAAAAGACTGTAAAATTACATTTTGAACTTTAAATATCGCCTGCTCGCGTTGTCGTCGCAATGTCAAAGGACGATAATCAAGTAGTGTGTCTAAATTAAGCTCGGCGTCATTTGCAAATGGTAATTCTTTTGTAGCACTTAATATTTCAATTTCTGTAACTTCCAATTCTACATCTCCGCCAACAATATTTATATTGATATTTTTTTCTGGTCTTTTATTTACAACTCCAGTAATTTTTAAGACCCATTCTGGGCGAATATCTTTCGCAGATTCTAGAGCTTCAATATGGTTTGGTAACACCACACATTGCAATATTCCAGACATATCTCGTAAGTCAAAAAACACCATTTTACCTTGGTCTCGGCGGTTATTTACCCACCCAGCCATAATCACGGTTTGACCTACATTTTCACTTGTGTTCTTAACTAAAATTCTATTTTGCATATAAATTTATATTAGCATATTTAAGAAAAAATCCCCATGTATGGGGTTTAATGTGATGATTCACTAAAAGTTTCATAAAGCTTGGACAATGGAATAATAATTGCATATAAAGGATAAATAACAATGCAAGACAAATAATACGACAAAGGATCTTTATCTTTTAACGACAAATTAATTTTTTGCAACCACATAAAAATATGCTGTAACGGAATATAAATAACACCAAAAGCAATAACCAAAACTCTCCGTCCTGGCGATGTAATCAATAACACCACAATAATAATTCCAACAATAGCCCAATTGCTCATCCCGTTAGAAGTAGCCCAACTTTGTAGGGCGTCCTTTATTAACTAATAACTTATAAAAAGATTTAAACATAATCTATTGTATAAAACCTAAATTAACTGAATAACTTCTAACGGGACTCATTCCGTTATTATACCACAATTATGCTTCAAAAGATTCTCCTTCTTGCAAAGGAATAAATTTAATATTATATGGTTCAAAAATTTGTGGTGGTAAACGATATATTGGACCAACTCGTCCTGGGATAAGCATACCATCATGCACTGGAAAAATAGTTTTAGGTTTAACCTCTATTGCATATTGGATTGCCGTTTTAAAATGCATCCAAGGAGCAACAATTGGTAAAGCTAAAATTTCTATAGGCTTCCCAGGATTTGTAAAAGCATCTCCGGGATAAAAAAGCTTATTATCAATAAAATAACCAGTATTTTGTACCCTGCCCATTTCTTGATAAATTTCTTCATGTTTAGTTCCAAATCCTTCAATTAATATTTCATCAAATATTGTATTTTGGCCATCTTCAACAATATCAAAAATAATTCCTTTTTGTTTTATTATTTCACCAACAGATGTATTAGTGATTATTTTTATTTGTGGATTATTTTGAAGTATCATTTCAAGTGATTCTATGTGTAAATGGTCAGGATGCTCATGAGTAATTAAAATAAGATCAATATCTTTGACTTCATTTTGACTACTGCTATATGACCCAGGATCAGTCAAAATCCTTTTGCCTTTATATTCAATAACTAAACAACAATGCCCCAACTTTGTAATTTTCATAAATTCATAATACCACGCACCCATAAAATTAACCAAATCATTCAGTTAGTATAACAAATTTCAACGGCCGTTGAAATTTGTTATACTAGTCTTCCATTTAAGAAACGGCCGTTTGTAAAATGGAAGACTTATAATTTTTTAAGCCAAGAATCCAGAGAATTAAGTAATTCACGAACTTGCTCAGTTTCGCGTATTGTATGTGGAGCTCCTTTAACAATATATAATTCTTTTTTTGTATCTTTTGGTATTAAATCATAAAAAATTTTCTGGTGATTTGGTGGACAAGATTCATCTTTTTCACCAACAATAATGAATACAGGCATGTTTAAATTTTCGGCTTTTAATCTTAAGTCATGTTTTAATCTCTCTACTATATGTGAAAATGGTAATTTCTTTTCTAAACCTGGTTTTGATTTACTAATTCTAGTTTGCCAACCAGTTTCTTCCCAAATTTTAAATTTTTCTGATTCAAATTTTTTATGTGCTTCAATACTTAGCTCACCAGAAATTACTGGTGCATACGGAAATACTGCTTTTACTTCATCAGGAAATTCCTCAGCATAACGCAAAACAGCATATCCACCCATACTATGCCCGGCTAATATAAAATTTTTAATAAACCATTCTTGTTTTTTGGACCAATTAATAACATCTACTAAATCTTCATAATGTTTACCCAATGTTGCATCTTCATATTTACCACCAGATTCACCAATAGAATTTGTAGCGTCAAAACTTACAACTGTATAATTATTTTTATAAAAAACATTTATAATTTGTTGTATATTATCTTGAGCTTGGAACCCCCCCCAGTCCATGTAATACAAACGCTAGACCAATAGAATTTTCTGGAATTAAAATACTCCCAATAATATTTAAACCATATCTATTATTTATAGAAAATTTTTTCATAAATCTATTATATCATTATTCACTAATAAATCCGCCGGTTTGGTGGTTCCAAAGTTCGGCATAAATTCCATCTTTATTTAATAATTCTGTATGAGTTCCATCTTCTACAATTTTCCCATTATCAAGCACTATAATCCTGTCCATTTTTTGAATTGTAGAAAGACGGTGTGCGATAACAAGGGTTGTTTTATTTTTCATTAGTTCTATAAAGGCTTGTTGAATATAGCCTTCACTAAGACTGTCAAGCGAGCTTGTGGCTTCGTCTAATACAAGAATTGGGGAATTTTTAAGCATAGCGCGTGCTATTGCTACTCGTTGTCTTTCTCCACCGGAAAGCTTTACACCACGCTCGCCCACTAATGTATCATACCCGTTTGGTAATTTACTTATAAATTCATGAGCATATGCTGACTTGGCAACAGCTATCATTTCTTCATCTGTCACATCAGGTTTACTATAAATTATATTTTCTTTAATGGTTCGATGAAATAAAATTGGGTCTTGTGGAACATAAGCAATGACAGATCTTAAATCATCTTGCAAAACATTTTTGATATTTTGGCTGTCAATTGTAATTTCACCTTTTGTTGTGTCAGCAAAGCGTAACAATAATTTAGTAATTGTTGATTTACCAGCTCCTGAATGCCCAACAAGACCAACATGCTCGCCAGGTAATATTGCAAAATTTAATTTATTTATTAAAGAATTTCCATTTTTATATGAAAAACTAACATCATTAAATTTTATATGCCCATTTTTCATTTCCAAAACTTCGGGATTTTGTGGGTCACTAATATCAGTATTTAAATCAAAAATATCTATCATTTCTTTCATATCAGTTAAAGATTTTATGACTTTTGTCATAGCTCGACCTAGGTTCCAAAGAATATCAAAAAGATTAAACATGTACGCCTGTAGAAGAACTATAGTACCAATAGAAATTTCATTTCGATACCACATTTTTATACAAATAAAAATAATTACTACTTGTAGTAATGCCATCATAATTGACTGAATTAAACTTTGGAAATTACCAAATTGCCAACTATTTCTACGTTTTAACTCTTCATCTTGTGTTACATTTTCAAAAGATTTTTTTTCAAAAAAAGAACTACTGAATATTTTTATATTTAATATATTTATTATTGAATCAGATAATCTACCAGTTACATTAGAATCAGCTTCAGCTTCTAAAAGATCATATCGGATCTTTTTTTTAATAAAAAGAAAAGTTATTAATACATATATAAATGCCCATGCTAAAAAAATCCAAGCTATCTTTGGAGTTTTAATAAACAAAACAACAAGAATTCCAGACAATGTAAGAATTGAGAAATAAATTTGAAAACTTATAACATCAAAAAAAGTTTCAAAAGACTTTGAAAATCTTTTTGATTTAGCAATTAAACTACCTGAAAAATTACTTGAGAAAAAATTATAGGAATGTTCTAATAATTTATTAAATGAAAAATTATGAAGTCTTTTCATAACTTTACTTTCAAAATATGCAAGGCTAAAATCTCCAATTCTAAAACCAATCAGATGAATAAAAATAACAATACAAAGTAAAAGCAATAGATCTAAGGATTGATTTAAAATCATATCTTTTGGTAAACCAGACGAGAAAGCATCAATAAGTTCTTTATATAAATATGGTCTAATTATCGCCTCAAAGATTATACCAATTCCAAAACCACCAAAAACTAACGAAAAAGATAACCAATGTTTTTTAACATGTGGCCATAGGTAAAATAGTATTCTTTTAAAATTTATCTTTGTTTTCATAATTAAATATTTGGACCTACAAGGCAAGACCTTGTAGGTTATTTCCCGAATTTGGCTAGGGCTTTGCGGAAGCCGCCTTTTTTGTCTGCTAATTCTTTTGCACCACGGGTAACGGTTGCGACCCCTACACCAAGTGTTTCAGCTATTTCGCGCTGTGGAGTTCCGGTATCGAGCATTTTGACTATTTGCCAACGACGAGCTATTTCTTCGTATTCACCAGTGGTTAAAATATCTTCCAAAAAATCATTTAACAATGCCCCTGCTCCGGCGCATTTACGAATTATTGTATTTACTTCTTTTTTGTATTCGTCCATAAAATTATAAAATTCCTACTTTACTGCGAATTTCTAATAATTTTTTAGATGCAATAGCTTGAGCTTTTTGCCCTCCTTGTTTTAAAACTTGGTCTACAAAATCAGGATTATTTTCTATCTCTTTTCTTTTTTCGCGAATTGGTCCGATAAATTTTTTAACACTTTCAGCTAACATTTCTTTAGCTTCTTTATACCCCAATCCACCTGCACGATATTTTTCTGCCAATTCTTCTTTTTCAACATTATTTAAAAACAACTTATGAATTTGAAAAATATTTGAAGTTTCTGGATCTTTAGGATCTGCTGGACTTAAGGAATCTGTAACTACTTGCATACAAAGTTTTTCTATATCTTTATCTTCGGCAAAAAGTGGAATCGTATTACCATAACTTTTACTCATTTTTTGCCCATCTAACCCAGGAACTATTGAAACATCATCCAAAATATAAGCTTCTGGTAATTTAAAAGTTTCACCATAAGTATGGTTAAATTTAGTTGCAACATCACGAGTAAATTCAATATGTTGCTTTTGGTCTTGTCCAACAGGAACAATCTCAGAATCTTGAATTAAAATATCAGCAGCCATAAGCATTGGATAAGTAAAAAGTCCTGCTGATGGTTCTTTACCATTAGCAACTTTATCTTTATATGAATGAGCTCGCATTAAATAAGGTACGGTTATTAAACAATTAAAATACCAAGCAAGTTCTGTAACTTCTGGAATTGATGATTGTAAAAATAAAGTAACTTTTTCTGGATCAAGACCACAAGCTAAATAATCAATGACTATTTCGCGAGTTAATTTTTCTAATTTTTCTTTATCTTGAATAGTTGTAACAGAATGAAAATTGGCTACAAATATACGAGTATCATAATTATCTTGTAATTCCACAAATTGCTTTATAGCTCCAAAATAGTTACCTATATGGAGAGTTCCTGTGGACTGGATCCCTGAAAGTAAAATCTTTTTTGTCATAGTTCAATAGTACACTAAAAAAACAATTCTAGCAACATTTTATATACCTTACTATTTATTCCCCTCTCAGCCAGGAGAGGGGCCAGGGGTGAGGTGTGTAAATGATATAACTAGTTTTCCCAGATATTCCCCATACTATAAACAGGTCTGAAAGACACCTTGATTTCTATGTGCTATATTAAATCGTATGTCAGACAGAGACCAGAAAAATTACAGAAAAAACCAATATAAAGAGAAAAAACCAATTGATACTGGGTCTCGTATTCCACCACAATCACTGGATGCTGAACGGGCTGTATTGGGCTCTATAATGCTTCGGGTGGAAGCTTTACATGAAGTATCAGACATTCTTGTACCTGACCATTTTTATGCTCATAAACACAGCATTGTTTATGATGCAATGCTTAATTTATCCAAAAATGGTGAACCCATAGATATTCTAACCGTAACAGAAAAATTAAAAGACCTGGGCCAATTAGATACTATTGGTGGATCTTTATATGTTGCAAGTCTTACCGAAGGTGTTCCCAGCGCAACTCATGCAAACCATTATGCGGAAACTGTATATAAAAAAGCTATGCTTCGAGCTCTTATTGAAGCCGGTAGTGATATTGGTGAAATGGGATATAGTGAACCGGAAAATATAACCGATGCATTAGATGGTGCTGAAAAAAGAGTTCATGAAGTTACTTCTCGTCCAGGTTCACAAAAATTTATTCCAATGAGCGCAATGATAGATGAAGCTTGGCAAAGATTTGATAAACTTTCCGATTCTGATAGTTCTTTGCGTGGTATACCAACAGGATACAAAGATTTAGATAATTTATTGGCCGGTCTTCAAAAATCAGATCTTATAATTCTGGCTGCTCGTCCATCTGTTGGTAAAACAACACTGGCTATGGATATTGCTCGGCATGTTGCAGTTCGCAATAATATACCCGTTGGAATATTTTCTTTGGAAATGAGTTCGCAACAATTAGTAGACAGAATGCTAGCTGCCGAAGCTCGAGTTTCATCTTGGCATTTGCGTACAGGAAGACTGACTCAAGAAAATGATTACACAATTCTACAAGAAGCATTGTCTCGCATGTCTAAAGCTCCCCTATTTATAGATGACTTTGCTGGTAATACAATTGCTCGAATGCGGTCAATTGCTCGTAAATTAAAATCCGAACATGGATTGGGTTTAATTGTTGTAGACTATTTACAATTAGTCATTACAGCTCAAAAATATGATAATATGGTAAATCAAGTTACTGAAATTTCACGATCTTTAAAACAACTTGCAAAAGAATTAGATGTCCCAGTACTAGCTTTATCTCAATTGTCTCGTGCTGTAGAGCAACGCGGAGGTAAACCAAGATTATCTGATTTGCGTGATTCGGGATCTATCGAGCAAGATGCCGATGTTGTTATGTTTATTCATCGTGAGGATAAGGGTCGCGACGAAAGTGAACGCACAAATATTGCCGAAATTTTAATAGAGAAACATCGTAATGGACCAACAGGTAGAATTGAATTATACTTTGATGATAAGACCACGTCATTTTTACCAATTGATAAAACCGGTGAACAATATGGGTCTGTCAAACCTCAAGAAACAGGATTAGAAGGATTCTAAAATATGCATACATCTAATTTAGAAAATTTAGTAAAAGTTCTTGGCAAATTACCTGGTATAGGACCACGGCAAGCCCGCCGTTTTGCATATGCTTTGACTCGCAATCATGGTGTTTTATCAAATGAATTAGTAAATATTTTAAATAATTTAAAGGGGCATGTTTTTAGTTGTAATTTATGCGGTGCAACAAGTCTTGGTGACGGCCCTATTTGTAATGTTTGTATAAATGAAAATCGAAATCCAAAAATCCTAACACTACTTGCAAATCAAGAAGATTATGATTCACTTTATATTATAGAATCATATCGAGGAATTTTAGCGATAGTTCCATTTCCAAATAAAATTGAAATGGCAGAAGATGTACATATTATAGAAAAAAGTTACATTCCAAAAACAATAGAATATTGGATTGAAAAAGGATTGGAAGAAATTATTTTAGCTTTTCCAATTTCGCCAGAAGGTGAAATTATGGAATCTATAACGCTTGATTATTTAGAAACTATTCACAATAAATTAAATAAAAACAAAATAACCATCACCAGCCTTGGCCGTGGTATGTCTTTAGGCTCTCGCCTTTCCGAATCTGATGATCAAACTATTCGCTATGCGATAGACAACCGCAAAAGAGCAATATAAAAGTCCAGGCCTTGCCTGGACTTTTATATTGCTAAATTAACCAGTAGCTAGTATTCCCCAAATTGTAAAAGCACCAAGTAAAAATAAAACACCAAGTAAAAATCTATATTTTTTATTGTTTACACCACTAACTACAAATTCATAAGCCATACCAATACAGAAAATAAAAGAAAACATAAAAACAAAATCGTGTAGCTTCCAATTCCAACCACTAATAAACTGCATAGCAATTAATGGTATTAATAGTGCAAAGAGTGCAATTTTGAGCCATTTTTTAGCTTTAGTTTTCATAATTATATTATAAAGTATACACCGCAACTTTTGCGGGGCGGATTACATATTCGGATGTTCGGTATCCTTTTTGAATAACACTTGCAACAGTGTGATCTAGTTTTTCATCATTGGTGTCTATTGTTTCTACTGATTCATGAATATTTGGGTCAACAGCAGAAGTTAAAGTTGGTTCGATTATTTCAATACCAGAATCTTGTAAGAATTTCAAGCCTTCATTATAAATATATTCCACACCCATACGCCAATTCGCATCAACACTACTCCATGAATCTTTGTTGACCATTGCCATATCAAAAGTGTCGAGCATTTTTATAACGCCCTCTAATCCCCTTTCAAATCCTATGGCTCTAGCACGATTTAAACGAACATCTTCTTCCCTTTTATAATTCACAAAATCTGCTCTTTCTTTTTGCCAATTCAAAAGATATTCATCTTTTTCAGATGTTAATTTCTCTATCTTTTCTTTAGATTTTTGAAGCTTAGACTCTCCGGATAAAGCACTACCCCCTGAATTCTCTTCATCAGCTACAAATTCTACATCGTCACTAAACGATTCATTAGAATCGTCGTGCGAAAAGATTTCATCTTGTTTAGCAATTTCTTCATTATCATTCATATACCAGCAGTATAGCAAAAAAATGGCTTTTTTAAAAGATAACAAGACGTTGTAATTATATAAATCTTATATGTGTATAACTTAACCTAATTTTGACTTTTTGGTTAAAAAGTGTATACTAGTATTGTCTTAGGGTTTTGTCATAAAAACTTTAAGGGTTTTACATCCAAGGGTAGCCCTCCGCAAGGAGGGCTACTTTTTATTAAATTTTTTCTTCTTTATATTTAAGGTCTCTTCCCCATATATCTTCTTCTATATTTAATACATCAAAATATCCATCACCCCCTGTTCGAAGTTCTTGAGAGATATTGTTTTTAGATGAAAAAATAAAAACCTTTTTCCCACCATTTCGCAAATAATTAACCAAAGCAAGAAAATCAGAATCTCCTGTAAACAATACAGAGGTATCATATTTTTTACAAAAATGAATTGCATCTATCGTCATTTCAACATCCATATTTCCTTTTTCTTGTATCGAGTCTCCAATATCACTATGTTGGATTATCCTTTTAAGTTCTTTTTTCCGTACAGTAAAACCCAATCCTTTTTTAAGATAAGTAAAAAATTTATGTTTTCCATCTTGACTTTGATCACGAGTTCCTTCTTTTGGATAAGCTGTATAATAAAAAATCTGAATTTCAGAAGCACAAAATTTACTCTTTAAAAAAGCTTTTAATTTTTGATAATCAAACATTTTTCCTTTAGCCTTTTGTGCTTGCCAAAGATTTGATGCATCTATAAAGATATACACTATTTTAGTTTGTTCACCATCTTTCATGTCTTTATTATACTTATTTTTTGAAAAATAAAAAGCCCCATAATATTAAGATTTAGGGCATTTAGGTTACAAAATTATAGACTTCCAATATTTTTAAAATAGGTGTTAAATGAACCTCTCGCACATTAGGTTCTCCAAAATATCTAGTATAATGAAGTAAATTTTGTTCTGGAAATATGATTCCTATGTGACTAAAACGATAAAGATTTTGTATATATTTTTTATTTTTTAAAAAACAAAGATACCCTATATTTTCCTCTTTAAAAATATCTTCAAGAGATAATATTGGCTGATTATTAAAATCAGAATTTAGACCAACTTGTTGATAAATTCCTCTAACAAAACTTGAACAATCATAAATATTTCCATATTTTTGTTTGACTAGGCTTGTTCCTATTTTTATTAATTCTTTCTTTTCAGATAGTAATATATTTAATTTTATAGCTTCCATAAATTATAGTTTTATTTAAATTATATATATTTAATGATTATGTCAAGCAAAAAATCCCTTTCGGGATTTTACTTTTATCTCTTACTCCATTGTGGACTCTTACGGGCTTTTTTGAGACCGAATTTACGGCGTTCTTTAGCACGAGGATCGCGTTTTAGGAATCCAAGTTTTTTAACTTTACCCTTTGTTTCTTCATCAAAACTTGCAAGAATACGAGCAATACCATGACGAACTGCTTCGGCTTGACCATGGATACCACCACCTTTGGTAGTTACAACAATATCATATTTCTCTGTATTTTTTGTCTTTGTTACAGGGTCATGAATAACTTTTTGTAATTCAGCTGTTGGAAAATATTCACTACTTTTTTTACCATTTATTGTAAAAGTATTTGTTCCGTCTTGATAAATTTTAACTACAGCTGTTGCTGTTTTACGGCGACCAATAGCACGAATGTATTTTTTACCTGCCTGTCCGGTAGGCAGGTCTCCATGGGCAGCTGTGGATTTTGTTTTTATTTTTGTTTCCATATTATTATTCTGTAATCTTTAATTTATTCATCATAGGCTGACGAAGTCTATTTGGTGGCAACATATTATATACAGCAAGACGAATTAATTCCGCATAACCTTTTTTAGAAATTATTTCAGCATTGCTTTTATATTTCAGACCTCCTGGATATCCGGAATATTTTTCATGCATTGTTTCAAGCTTTCTTTTTTCAGTCATGAATAATTTACTCGCATTTATAACATTTACACTTGCTCCTGATAAAATATGTCTTTCGTACCCCACAGTTGTTTTACCCATCAAAATTTTTGCAATAGACGAACACATACGGCCCAATACTTGTCCAGTTGCATCAACAGTATATATTTGTGGTTTTTGTTTCTTTTCCATAATTTTTATTATACAAATTCGATACGAGCCATCAATGCGGCATCTCCCAGTCGACGAGGAAGTTTATAAATACGAACATACCCACCTGGTCGATTCTCATATTTAGTTGCTAAAGTATCAATAATTTTACTAACAACGGCTTCATTATTATCAAGTCTTGAAAGTAAATCACGACGAGATGACAATGTCTTTTTCTTGCCAGTTGTAATTAATTTTTCCATAAATGGACGAAGCTCACGAGCTTTGGCATCAGTTGTAGTTATAGCGTCATGTGTTACAAAAGCCACAACCAAACTTTTTAAAAGTGCTCGGCGTTGTGATGCTGGTCTACCAAATTTACGATTAGAATTGTGATGTCTCATATTATTCTTTCAAGGTTATTCCAAAATTACCAAGTATGTCTTTAATTTCTTTAATGCCTTTTTCCCCAATACCATCAATATCTAATAAATCATCTTTTCTTTTACGAGCAACGCCTCCAACTGTTCGAATATTTGCATTTTGTAAAGCGGTTAATATACGAGATGACAGACCCAGTGTATCAATACGAGTTTTCAAAATATCTGTAAATTCACCATCGACAGCTGAAGTTTTTTTACTTGATTCTTCGTGTTTAGTAGAAACTTCGTCTTCATCACTATCGTTTGAGATATTGCGAACTTCATGTTCCAACATTGCATCTAATTGTTCTATCATAATACGAATAGAACGATTCAAAGCTTCTCTTGGTGTGATGGAACCATCAGTTTCAATATTAATACGAAGACGATTGTGATTAGTATTGTCTCCAACACGCATATTTTCAACTTCATAAGAAACGCGACGAATAGGTGTAAATATAGCATCAACAGCAATTGTTCCTATTTCAACTTTAGATCTTTGATGTTCTTCTTTTGTTACAAAACCAAGACCGCGCTCTACACGCATAGTTACAAAAAGTGAGCCAGCTTTGTCTGTTAATTCTGCAATATATAAATCTTTATTCAAAACTTCAACTTGACTACTGGATTTAATATCGGCAGCAGTTACAATTTTTGCACCTTTGATTTCAAGAGTAATTTCTTGTGGTTCATCAGAATGTAAACGCAAACGAAGTTGTTTTAAGTGAAGAATAATTGTAATAACATCTTCACGAACTCCATCAATAACAGAGAATTCATGTTGAGTTCCATCTATTTTAATAGAAGTAATTGCCGCTCCTGGAATAGAGGACAAAATAATGCGACGAAGCGAGTTACCCAATGTGTGTCCATACCCTGGGTATAGATTGTCTATTTCAAAGACACCTTTTGTTGGTTCATCTTTAACTGCGCGTGGCTTTGTGGGAAGAATTATAGAATATTCATGCATATAGGAGAAAATAATATTTAACTAATAATTAACGACTATAGAACTCGATCACTCTATTAAAATCAAAACCGCTGTCAACTAATCCTGGTTTTCCTTTTACATTACCTGTTAATGTATCAATAGATAATGTTAACCATGGTGGAATTGAATTATCTTTTTGTTTCGCAATCATATCTGCAAACATAATTGATTTTTTACTACCTTCGCGGACAGTTATAACATCACCTTGTTTTATAGAATACGATGGTACAGTTGTCCGAGTTCCATTAACACAAAAATGTCCATGTGAAGTCATTTGACGAGCCATTCTACGAGTTGGTGCAAAACCAAGACGATAAACAATATTGTCTAATCTTGATTCTAATTGTGCGGCTAATAATAGAGATGGAATTGCACCTTTTGTATTTGTACTAACTTTAACATAATTAGAAAATTGCTTTTCTGAAATTCCATATGAAAAACGAATTCTTTGTTTTTCATACATTTGTTCAGCATAGCCAGACAATGGTTTACCACGCTTTGTACTTTTTTTACTGCGACGATTAAGAGAATCCGCAAATTTTGCAGTTTGTGTTTTTTCAAAAACATGTGCACCAAGTCTTCGAGCTACTTTATATTTCTTTACTGGTTTCATATATTATTTAAACGCGTCTAGGCTTTTTAGGTTTTGGACCATTGTGTGGTACTGGTGTTTGATCACGAATTGCAGTAACTTCGATATCAAATGCATTAAATGACCGAATCACAGGTTCACGACCAGAACCAACTCCAACAATGATAACATCTACTTCTTTTATACCCATTGCACGAGACTTTTCACCCAATATCTCACCAACTTTTGCTGCTGCAAATGGAGTACCCTTTTTAGCACCTTTGAATCCCAATGATCCGGCTGATGACCAAAACAATGTATTACCATTTTTGTCCGATACAAGAGCCTTTGTATTATTAAAAGTCGCATCTATATGAAGTGTACCGCTTACAACTTTCTTTTTGGGCACGCGGACAGAAGAATTAGTTCTTGGAACTCCTTCATTCTGTGATCCTTCATTTTTGTTTTTTATCTTTAATTTTCCCATAATATATTATTCAAACTATGTCTTGCTTTCTTTTCGACGACCAGAAGCCATTGTTGCACGCACATTACCTCGTAATGTTCGTGAATTTGTTTTTGTACGCTGTCCACGAATAGGTAATTTTTTAGTGTGTCGTGAACCGCGATAACTTTTGATATCTTTCAAGCGTTTGATATTTCCAGAAATTTCACGCTTGAGATTACCCTCTATTTTCATTTCTTCGATAACACGACGGATCGCATTTTCTTGATCCATTGTCAAATCAGCTGGACGACTTCCAACCTTTATTTTTTGTGCTGCTAAAACTTTTTCGGCAGTCTTGCGACCCACGCCAAAAAGAACAGTGAGTCCGATGTCAAGTTTTTTTTCTGCTGGAATTGTTATACCTAAAATACGCATATTTAACCTTGTTTTTGTTTAAACTTAGGATTCTTTTTATTAATAATATAAAGTCGCCCGCGACGACGAACAATTTTATCTTCTGGACTTCTTTTTTTAAGTGATGATTTAACTTTCATACAATTTTTACAATCTACGAACTATTCGATGGCGATTACCTTGCAGGTCTTCCACCATTTCTACTTTGTCTCCAATAATAACTTTGATACGATGCATGCGCATTTTCCCTGAAAGGTATGCGATGATTTTTCGTCCATCATCTAAAATAATACGAAACATTACATTCGGTAATGCTTCTTCAACCGTTCCTTGGATGAGCGTTTCATTCTCTTTGTTACTCATAGTGTGACACTAGATAATAGAGTAGCAAAAATCTCAAAATAAGTCAAATTTTAAGGGGGATACCTCAAACGGGTTCAGGTTTACTTCCCTATTCTTAGTAGCTCCACAACCAATGCGGTTAGTTTATCTTTGTGTTTTGGATCACTTTCGGCAATCAGAAGAGTTATAGCTACAAGACCTGCTGGGTTTATATTTTGAGCACCTTTTATACCATTTTTTCTTAAAAATCTAATAAAAACAAAAGCTCCCGAGCGTTTATTACCATCAATATACGGATGATTTTTTACTATAAAGTATAAAAGGTGTGCGGCTTTCTCTTCAAGACTTGGGTACAAATCGGCACCACCAAAAGACTGCATGACATTACCAATGATACCTTCTATACTACCTCTTACTCTTTCTTGAGCAAAAATATCTGTAGCTTGACCTTTTTTAAGTAATTCCAATTTTAACTCATTTATTTCTTTTAATATTTCTTCACTTTTTACTTTAATCTTCTTTTTAGTAACACCTTTTCCAAATAGAAGATCTTTATCATATGCATCAAGATTACTCCAAGTAATGGAAAATTCTTTCACTAAATCAATCATAGCTTTTGGGTCTAAAATTGTATGTGTTGGTAAAAGTAATTGAATCTCAGATACTGTCTTTAAAAACTGCTCATGGTTCTTTAAAAGAACTTTTTTGTTTATCGTATAGCCTTTTACTAAGTGCTCTTTTAAAGTCTTTGTAGCCCATTGACGAAAAAGAGTAGCTGTTTTTGAATTAACTCTATAACCTATCGATATCACCATATCCAAATTATAGTGATATATATCACGTTCTACCTGACGATTACCCTCGATTTGAACTATCCGGAAATTCCGGACAGTTGCAGATTCTTTCAATTCATTTGTTTTTAAAATATTTTTTATATGTTCGTTAACTGTTCTAGTATCAACACCAAAAACATTAGCGATTTGTGCCTGTGTCGCCCATAAAGTTTCGTGCGAGAAATCCCCCCGCAACTCAATCGCTCCTGATTTTGTTTGGTATATAACTAGTTCTTTATTATTTTTTAAAATCTTTTTTTTCATATTTATTAATACTTCCTAATTACACCCTTTACTATTGCACAAATTTTTAGATCATTTTCTGGATAGATTGGTTTAAAATCTTTATTGGCTGGTTCAAGCCAAATCTTACTTCCCTCTTGTCGAAAATATTTCATAGTGAATTCCCCATCAACTTCGGCAATTACAATTTCTCGGTCGCGGGCAAATTCAGTCTTTTCAGCGATAACCATATCCCCATCAGCAATATGAGCATCAATCATAGAGTTACCATCGACTTCTAGTATATATGTCGAATCTTTTTTGCGAATTAAAAAATTATTTAAATTAATTGTGCTTTCAACAATATCTTCCGTAGGTGATGGAAAACCAGCTTTGATTAAACCCAACAATGGAACATCACTAAAAGATGCACTGGGTATCAGTCGCCCCAGTGAATCTTTTTTAACAATTCCGGTATCAATTAATTTTTCGACAAGTCTTGCAACTGCATTTTTAGATTTGAAACTAAATAACTTCATCATTTCGCTATAAGTCGGCATACGACTTGCTGATGCATAAAAAGCCACAAGTTTATTTTTATATTCATTCATATATTAAAATTGCAAAGATCGTTGAGTAAATATTTTCATAAAGAAGTTTTTCAAAGAATTTTTATGAGTATGTTGATAAATCTTTTTAAGTAGTAATTTATGCTCTTTAGATTCTTTAGAATAACTTTCTTTAGAAATGATTTTCATGTCAATTTCTTGATTTAGTTTATCTAATTCTCTTTGCAATATTCGTATGTATTGTTCTCGTGTCATATGTTTATATTATATGTGAACGCTCGTTCACATGCAAGCGATATTAGTATTGAACCTGTGGATAACTAAAAATCAAATAAAATAGCTTTTGCAAAAGGTACAGAAAAAGCTTTACACCAAATCCAAACTTCATGAACATTTTCAAAATTAATATTTTCTGGTAGCTCATAATTTTGAGAACCAATATTACCTTTTAGTTTACCTAATTCACTATCTTTTATATATTCACCATTTTTACCCAAACCAACATATAAATCTGGTCCATTATTTACATTAAAATTTTCCTCAAATCTAATATAATTTTTTCCATTAATTTGTACTAAAACAATATCACCGGAACCATTATGAATTTTATCAAAACCTGTAAAAGTTCCTTTTTTAAAAATCATAATTTCATTATCTTTTTTATCTTCAGAAATATTATCAATAGTATTTGGTAAATTTTCACTAACTACTTTATTACGCCAAAAAGGCGATATCAACCAATAACCCAAAATTAAAATTACGCAAATTAATAAGACTAATATAATTTTCTTCATAAATTTATTTTAGCATAAAAAGAGGACTCTTTCATTACATGAACTGTACACCTTTTCGGTGTATTCAAAATTATAAATTTCTCATACACAACGAAAAGCTTTTCTCGTTCTGAGGCAAATAAAGCAGTTTATTTGCTTACGGCCACAGATAAATTAAAACACTTGACATTTCTATCAAGCGTGTTTTAATTTATCTGTGGACCGTACAGGACTCGAACCTGCCACCCCCTCATTGCAAATGAGGTGCTCTACCAGATGAGCTAACGGCCCATATTAAATTGATAAAAACAGTCTATCATAAAAATACAAAAATGCAATATAAAAAAGCCCCAATTATAATAAACTGGGGTTATATTCAATAAATTAGACTCGTTTTACCAACGCCCGAGAGATTCTATCTCGGGAATCGTTGCGTTACGAAAAGAAATACCATTTGGTAATTTTTCTCCAGCCATAAATACTTGCAGTAAAATGCTGGTGAAGAAAATAGAATTCCATTCATTCTCTTCTCTGTTCTTATGCTTTATTATTTTTCCTGGATATTTCCCATCATACCAAAGAGAATTAGGCCTAGCGAGCGTTTCTCGATCGAAAGAAATATCTTCATTAATTTCTTTCAGAAACATGCTTTCAGTTTCATTGTGAAGAGAAAGAATGCAAAGTATATTATCAGTTCTTAAATGTAATTTAAGGAAGCGAGAACTGTTTAAGTGTTCCTTAATCATTCCACTTTCAGAAACCATCTTCCCTTTTCTATCACTTCGTGGATATATTTCAGCTACCAATGGTATGTCAATTGGATAGTTTATTTTTGTAGAACTATCACGTGATGGATAAATCCAATCACCGCAAAAAATTTTAAAATGTTCCATATGTCGCTTTTTTAAGTTTTCTTTATTTTATACATAATACATAAAAATGTCAAATAAGACAAAACCTATCTTATTTTTCATTGACAATAAACTCTTGTATTGGTATATTAATATTCAATTCAAACTTCACTTAACTAAAACTAAAAAATTAAGGCTATGGTAACGATGAGCACAGAAAATCGAAAAATCCTTTGCATCAATTTGAACTGGAAACAGTACAAAAAACTAAAAAGAGGTTATTATCTTAATCTTAAGATAGATGGTCATAAAATTATTGTATTCACAAAAACAAGAATCCCTAATAACGAAAAACCAAATTTCAATAAAAACACAGAAAGGTATATGATTCCACTTTCTTTAAGTGAAGTCAAAGACCCGATCGAAAAAAGATATGAGGGAAATTTCCCGGAAGATGAAGACATCCCTTTTGCATCCTATCGTGTTGATATTAGTGAGCCAGCAGACTAATATATCTGCCAAAATATTTTTAAGGATTGCGAAAGCAGTCCTTTTTTATTTATATTTGTGGTAGGGATCTTTCATTACATGAACTGTACACCTTTTCGGTGTATTCAAAATTATAAATTTCTCATACACAACGAAAAGCTTTTCGATATCCTACACGCAAACATGCAGATGTTTGCTCTCGGGCACAAATAAAAAAGACTATAATTATAGTCTTTTTTATTTGTGCCCTCGGTAGGAATCGAACCTACAATAACGGCTTAGAAGTCCGCAGTTATATCCATTTAACTACAAGGGCATTACCAGTGTCTCTATTGTACCAAGTTAGAACCTATTTTCAAAACAAAGTGAGGTAATGAATTCCGTCACGGCACATCGTCCGCTCCGAGACACTGCGGAAGCAGTGTCTCTCCGCTACCGCTGTTCCGTTCCGCCCTCGCCCGCCACCACGCATTCTTTTTTGTGTTCTGCCGATTCAGTTTCTTTTTTTCGGTATGGTGGTGGCGGGCGAGGGCGGGTTTCTCCTTGAGGGAGAAACTGACGGAATTCAAAGCGGACTCGGTTTTGCCAAAACTATTTTCTGGGGGAAAGGATTTGGCAAAACCGAGACTAATTTTTTCGGGGGGAATGTGGATTTAGTTTCCCGCGCGGAGGAGGGGTCTGGGGAAGAATCCGCGCGGGCTTCTGATTTGAAATTTTCGGAAAACGGCGACTACAAAATTAGAAAACATAAAATTGAAAAAATCTATGATTTTTGCTAGTATGAAACTACTTTATGGAAAGTAAAGATTTAAGTCCTAAACCAAATGATAATTATATTTTAACTCCAGATGAGGAGAGGGTTATTAGCGAAAAGGCGGAAGAATTATATGCGAAACGCATTGCTCCATACGCTCCTGATTTAGCTTCTCCCACACGAGAAGCTATTATAAATTTTCAAAAATTAGCTTTTGTCGTTGACCATTATTTTGAACACAATGAGCAACTCAATCCTGCTTTTCTGAATTCTTTTTGGAGTCAATTTCAAAAATTTCTTGATGATTTACAAATGCCAAGGGAATTACATGCAACAATTTTGCAAGACATAAAAGATTATGCAGATATTGAAGCAAGTATTAGGATAGGAAAGAAATTGGCTGAATATGAAATAAAATTTTTCTATTTTAAAAAAAGTTGCGATGTTCGTATGCAAAGACATATCATAAGATTTTTGAATAAACATGAGACTTCATCTTCTGAACCTGAAATTGTCCGAGATATTTTAGAAGAAATAGAAGATGATGTTGATGACATAGAAGAAGATAAATTGACGCCGTTTGGCGGAAACAGATTTTTAGAAATTTTAAGCTCAAAAGATGTTGAAAAACTGAATGAGTATAATAACTTCATAAATTCTTTGTCAAATGCACCGCAGGATTTAGTTCAAAGAATTGGAGAAAAAATAAGTAAATTTGATGTATAATGTACATATGATGTTATCAATTATATTTTTTCTTTTATACATAGCAATTGTCGTAATTATCGGCGTCGTTTCCTCTAGGAAAGAAAGTGAGGACGATTTTATGATTGCCGAGCGTAAGGTTCAAGGTGTTCAAGTTGCCGCCACGATGAGTGCTGGTTTTTTTGATGGTTCAGTTTTAGCAATTTATCTTGCATATATTTACCAATATGGTTTTTCTGCTATTTGGCTTTTTGTTGGTTTAGCTTTGGGATTTTTACTACTGAAAAAATATGCTGGGAGAATCAAGCAGAAAGCCGATGAGTTGAAAGTATATTCAATGCCAGAATATTTTTTCAGAATTTTAGGAAAGAAAAATGGCCTTATGTTCTCGTTCTTTTTGGTACTTCAATTTTTCCTATTACTCATAGTAAATTTGATAATTAGTGGAAAAGTTTTAGCGGCCATTTTTCCAATCCCATATTTTCTCGCTGTTGTAATTGGTGGATTGATAGTTTTAACATATCTTTTACTTGCTGGTTTCAAAGCAGTAATTCGGACAGATTTTTTTCAATTGATAATTATGTTTATCATGACCTTAACAGTTGGGATTTTCCTTCTTGGAAAAACTCATATCCCTATTTCTGAATTTAATCTTGGAACACTTGGAGCTGGAAATATAATTGGTTTTCTGATTCTCGCTGGTTTTGGAATTATGGTTGCTCCAGATTTGTGGCAAAGAATTTTTGCAACTAAAGACGAAAGGAATTTGAAACGAGGGTTAAATTATTCTGTCATTATACTTTTAGTTCTTGGAGTTGTAATTAGCGTTGTTGGTCTTGCTACAAAACAATTTTTCCCAAATATTGTCCCCGAAGACGCTTTGGTTACAGGTTTCTCACACCTTCTTCCTTTCGGACTAAAAGAGTTCGGTATGGTTTTGCTATATGCTGTTGCTCTTTCGTCTTCGGACACTGTTACTTTCGTTGTTTCCTCAATTTTTACCCGCGACCTAAAAAACTACTCCGCAAAGTATAGCGACGAATCCATGAAAAAACTTACTCGTTTTTTCATGGTTGTTTTTATTCTTCTCGGTGCTCTCGTCGCTATTTTCTATCAAAACATTTTAGCTCTTGGTTTTTCTCTCGCAAGTTTGAATCTCGCATTATTCCCAGTAGTTTTTGGATCGCTCTATTGGAAGTTGGAACAACGAGCAGTTTTTTGGAGTTTAGTTTTGGGGTTTTTGAGTATTGTCGTTTTGTTCTTTGCAAATCAGCTCAATCCTCAAAATGCAATCCTCTCTTTGCCGGTAGTTCTATTTTCTCTGCTTGTCTTTCAGAAAATATTTAAAACTGACTCTGTTGTAACTGTATAAATTCTACTGTCGCCGTTTTCCGAAAATTTCAAATCAGAAGCCCGCGCGGATTCTTCCCCAGACCCCTCCTCCGCGCGGGAAACTAAATCCACATTCCCCCCGAAAAAATTA
>Ga0209542_10001320_pt1 | contig 58474 bp, 55 predicted proteins | sample RifCSPhighO2_01_FD_184028 | JGI IMG/M metagenome (GOLD analysis project Ga0209542, IMG submission 184028) | Soil microbial communities from Rifle, Colorado - Rifle CSP2_plank highO2_0.1 (SPAdes) (version 2) | ecosystem: Environmental > Terrestrial > Deep subsurface > Rock core/Sediment ...
GTCGGGCCGGTGGATGTCATTCCCAACGGCGTTGACATAAATCTCTTTCGTCCGCAGAGTGCCAAAACGTATGGCCATAAGATCGTAACCGTATCGCGACTTGTTCCCAAAAACGGCATAGACATACTGATACGCGCAATTGCGGAAGTAAAAAAAGAGATGCCGGATGTCCTGTGTACTATTATCGGCGATGGATCCGAACGAGAAAAACTTGAAACGCTCGCAGGAGGGCTCGGCCTTCACGATGTGGTATCCTTTCTTGGGACGATCCCATATGCAAAACTGTCCGCATATCTTCATGGATCGGATGTGTTTGTCCGTCTCTCGCGCTCCGAAGGTATGGGTAATGCATTTGTAGAAGCGCTTGCCGCAGGAGTGCCGGTTGTCGGCACGCGCGTCGGCGGTATTCCGGATGTGATTGAAGACGGCAAGACCGGACTTTTAGTTGCCCCTGAAGATCCGCATTCTGCGGCGCAAAAGATACTTGAGCTTTTGCGCGATCCTGCGCGCGGCGACATTCTGGTCCGGTCGGCGCAGGCGACCCTTACGCATTTCAACTGGGATGGCATTGCGCACAAGTACGCAGCACTTTTTTCGCGTGAATTGAAGGAGCAGACGCGTGTAACAGTGGCCACCGGTCTTTTTCCACCCGATATCGGAGGGCCTGCTACGTATTCCAAAATCCTTGCGGACGAATTGCAGGCGCAGGGCGTGGGAGTGAAAATCGCGTATTTTGGCGCGGTCAGGCATCTGCCGCGCATCATCCGCCATGGCGCTTATTTTGTGCGTACGCTTTTTATGGCGTATGGGAGCGATGTTATATTCGCGCAGGATCCGGTGAGCGTCGGATTGCCCTCGCTTGGCGTAGCGCGCAGTAGCCGCAAAAAGTTCGTGCTGAAGGTTGTGGGGGATTATGCATGGGAACAATACGTGAATCAGGAATCAGGAATCAGGAATCAGGAATATGACACAATAGAGACATTTCAGAACAAACGATATAATTTTTTCACCGAAGTACGGCGGGCTGTTCAGAAGTTTGTGGCGCAGAGTGCGGATCGCGTCATCGTGCCGAGCAGGTATCTTGCGGGGATCGTGGCAGGATGGGGTATCGCGCCAGAGAAGATTGAAGTCATTTATAATGCATGCGAGATCCCGCGTGCCTTGCCTGCGCGGGAGGATGCGCGTGCGTCGCTCGGACTTTCCGGTACGGTGATTATTTCGGCGGGCCGTCTTGTCCCGTGGAAAGGATTTTCAGTGCTGATTGATGCGGTTGCGGACATGAAAGAAGAAATACCGGATGTGTCTCTGGTGATTGCGGGATCCGGCCCTGAAGAAAATAATATCCGGCAGAAAATCGCCGCGCGCGGAATCGCGCCTCGCGTGCGCCTTGCAGGAGCGATTTCCCGCGAGATGCTTTTATCGTATTTTGCCGCAGGAGATGTATTTGTGCTCAATTCAGGCTATGAGGGGCTGTCGCATACTCTGCTTGAAGCCGTGGCTGTGGGGCTTCCTGTGATTGCGTCGCGCATCGGCGGCAATCCCGAGGTCATAGGGGATGACGCACGCGGTACTCTGATAGAGTATAATAATCTTGAGCAGTTGAAAGCCGCGATACGGAAAACAGTCGCCAAAACTCCTATGGCGGCTCCCATCCATGATTGGCCGTACACCAAAGAGCGCATGATAAAAGAAACAGTACAAGCCCTCAAGAATCTATGAAGGTTTTGATGATCAGCGCGGATCCCCGCGTGAAAATCCCCGGCAGTGAGAGTGCTACGAGGATGGCGGACTATGCGCGTCTTTTTGACGCGCTGTATATCGTCGTGCTGTCTCGCGGGCGTATCATACAGGCGTGGCGCGAAGCGCGTGCTTTGAGAGGAGAATATGATCTGATCACCGCGCAGGGCGCGGATGAAACCGGTATGTTTGCATATGTGCTATCGCGCATGAGCGGCGTCCCATTTCACCTGCAGATACATACCGATGTCATGAGTCCGTGGTATCGCCGTGCGTCATGGAAAGAGCGCATGCGGTATATGTGTGCGCTGTTTTTAATTCCGCGGGTATCGTGTCTACGCGTTGTGAGTCATCGGATTCGTCGTTCATTGCTACAACCTACCTGCCTACCGGACAGGCAGGCAACCTACAACCTACAACCTGAAAAAATCTTCGTATTGCCGATTTTTACGGATGTCTCTAGGTTCATGGCGTCAGTACCGGATCCGGCCACCGAGAAACGCTTTCAAGACTATGATTTTAAAATGATCGCGGCCGGAAGATTTGTGGAAAAAGAAAAGAATTTTTCTTTGCTGATTGATATGATGCGTGACTTTGTAAAGATATGCCCGAAAGCGCTTCTCGTCATTGTAGGCGAAGGATCGGATAGAAAGAATTACGAATCAAGAATCAAGAATTATGGGCTGGAAAAAAGCATCATCATTGAGCCGTGGCGTGATGATCTGGCATCTTTTTATAAATCGTTTGATCTCTTTCTTTTATCATCGCGGTATGAAGGATGGGGAAGGGCAGTAATTGAAGCCATGGCCGCGGGGCTTCCCGTCGTCATGACCGATGTCGGGCTTGCCGGAGAAGTTGTCCGCGATCACGAAAATGGGCGTGTCGTGCCTGTCGGGGATATTAAGGCATTTGGCACGGCTGTCGCAGAGATTTGGCGCGACCCGGGACTTCGCGGTCGTATGGCAAATAAAGCCCGCGAAACATCTGCGGGTCTGTACCCGGAAACGCGTGAGGAGTATCTTATGTTATATAAGAAGAGTTTGGAATCCTGCTTTTCATGAAGTTACTCATCGTAACCCAGGCGGCCGATCGCGAAGATACCAATCTTGGCGCGTTTTACTACTGGTTTGAATTGCTTGCGCGGCACGCATCGTCCGTGACGATCATCGCGTCGCGCGTAGGCACGACGGATTTCCCGTCAAACGTGGAGGTCTATTCGCTCGGCAAAGAAAAGGGATACGGGAAACTTCGGCGCCTCTGGCGGTTTTGGGTATTTTTTGCGCGCCACTTTGCGCATTCTGATGCGGTGCTGTTCCATCAGATTCCCGAGTTTGCGATCGCCGCTTTTCCCTTTATCGTCGGACGCAAGCAGACGACGGCTCTGTGGTATGCGCATGGAGGAGTGTCGTGGCGTCTGCATCTGGCCGAGCGCCTTGTGGATCATGTCGTGACGTCCTCGGAAGCGGGATTCCGATTGCCGTCCAAAAAAGTCCATCATGTGGGACAGGCGATCAATACGGATCTCTTTTCTCTCGCCCCCCACCGTCCTGTCTCAAAAAAGAATCCTCTGCGCTTTGTGAGCGTCGGCAGGCTTTCACCGGTCAAGGATTATGAGACCATCATCAATGCGACAGCTCTCCTGCGCGATACATGGGACCGCGCATGGACGCTGACGCTTGTCGGCAGTCCCATCACGCCGGGCGATTTTGCGTATGCCGAGAAAATCAAGGCATTTGTCCGTGAAAAGAATCTTGAAGACCGTATTCAGTTTTTAGGCGATCGGCATTATTCGGAAATACCCGGCATCTTGAAAGACCATGACATCTTTTTAAACGCTTCGCGCACAGGCTCTCTTGATAAGGCAGTGCTTGAAGCCATGGCATGCGGCCTTTCGGTGCTGACGTCAAACGACGCGTATCGCGCGATCCTGCCCGCGCAGTATTTTATTGACCGTCCGAGTGCGGAGGAGTTTGCGGCGCGTATCAAAACTTTGAGTAAAGAAAAGCGTCCTGTGGCAGAGCTTCGCGATATTGTGGTGCGGGATCATGCGCTTGACCGGATGGTGGAGACCATGGCGCATCTCCTTGCGCGTCCGGTATGACTTCTCTTATGCCGCGCGGAATAAAAATTTATTATGTCGCAAATGCGCGTCTGCCGACTGAAAAAGCGCATGGCATCCAGATCGCCAAGATGTGCGAGGCGCTTATTGAGGCGGGAGCCGACGTGGAAGTGATCGCGCCAAGACGCGCTACGGATGCCCGAAGTTTAAAAGATTTCTACGGCTTGCGCGTGGATGTCCCTATAACGCGTCTCCCGACTCTGGACTGGTATGGCAGGGGCAGGATCGGATATTGGATCAGCTCTTTTGTCTTTATGTTCGCATACCGTACGTATCTGCGGCCAAAAAGAAGGGAGCGTGCCATACTATGGGCAATTGATGTAGATCAATTTTCTTTTCTCTTCGTGCCGTTTCTCGGGATTCCGTATATCGCGGAGATTCATGATGCAAAACAGTGGTCTCTCCCGTTTCAGGCGCTGTTCCGGCGTGCCGTGGCGATCGTTGTCATCAATTCTGCGGTTCGGGATGCGCTGATACGGGCATTCGGAATCTCCGGAGACAAGATCACTGTCCAGCCAAACGGTATTGATCTTGCGATGTTTGCGCCGGATAAAGACAAAGCTGCGGCGCGGCGCGCGCTCGCCTTGCCTGCGGAAGATCGGATTGCTTTGTATGCGGGGAAGTTTTATTCATGGAAAGGACTTGAGACGATGATAGATGCGGCCTCACTTCTTGCGGCTGATGCGAGAGTTTACACGGTGGGGGGAGACGCCGGAGAACTTAAAAAAGTGACGGGGCGCGAGCTCCCCGCCAATCTGACTGCGGCAGGAGCTCGCGAGTACAGAGAGATGCCCATGTGGCTTGCGGCAGCTGATGTCCTGCTTCTCTTCGGAACCAAGAAAAACGATTACTCGTATTTGCATACGTCGCCGATGAAGCTTTTTGAGTATATGGCGTCCGGCGTGCCGATCGTGGCTTCCGCGACACCGGCAAACCGCGCACAAGTGACCGAAGCCGAAGTATTTTTTTATGAGCCTGACAATGGCGAGTCGTGTGCCGAGACGGTACGGTATGTGCTGTCCCATCCGGATGAAGCGCTGGCACGCGCCGGGCGCGCGCGGGAGAGTGTAGCGGGGTTTACATGGGAGAAACGCGCCAGACGCATCCTTGCAGCAGCCGGAATGCAGAATTTTTTATGAAAATAGGCATTATTTTGGATCCGTACGGAGAAAAACAACCCGCAGGCCTTGGCCGCGCGCTGATGGATCTTGTGCGCGCAATGATTGCAAGCGCCCCCGGAGATGAGTTTCTGATATTCACAAAAGGTACGGTGCCCACCCGGCCGGAATTCCCCGGACACAACTGGTCGCATCATCCGCTCGGCGGAGGACTGTTCTGGCGCGACCGCGGTATCGCCCGCGCTCCCCGCGCGGACGTGTATCTGTATTACACGCCGATCATGCCGATAGTTGTGCATCCCGGAAAGTCCGTTGTGATCGCGCTTGATTTTGCGTATCTTGCGATGCCGGCGCGAGGATTTGGAGAGCGTTTCCAGAGATATTTTCTGCGTCTCCGCCATGCCTTTGCTTTGAGAAGTGCTGACGCGGTTATCGCGGTTTCGGAAGCGACCAAAAAGGATACCGTCCGTTTTTTCGGGATTGCGGAGGATAAGATACGCGTCGTACCTTTGGGATTTAATCCTGTATGCGATACGCCCGAGGAGACTGTGGATACGCCCGAAAAGTTCTTTTTGTTTGTCGGTGTCATGAAGGAGCGAAAAAACGTTCTTGCGATCATCAAGGCATTTGAAAGATTTTCTTCGCGCCATCCTGATTATCATCTTCTGCTTGCGGGCAAAGCGGAAGGGGAGTACGCAGATCGTCTGCGGCGCGAGGCGGCACAGGGAAGCGCCCGCGATAGGGTACGTTTTCTTGGATATCGTTCTGACGGTGAAATCGCGTATCTATATCGCCGTGCTACGACACTCGTCTATCCAAGTATGATTGAAGGCTTTGGCTTGCCGGTACTGGAAGCAATGGCGTGCGGCACGGCGGTCATCACGTCCCGCGCGTCATCGCTTGCGGAGCTCGCGGGGGACGCGGCACTGCTCGTGGATCCGGAGAAGATGGAGGAGATTACCGATGCAATGGAACGCATCGCGGCCGATCCGCGCGTGCGATCGGATCTCATTATGCGCGGGAGCGCGCGCGCCCGCGAATTTACATGGCCGAAAGCCGCTCAAGGAGTTCTCTTGGTACTGCATACGCTGGTATGAAAATCTGTTTTCTTACGCATAATGTACGGCAGGATAATGGCGCGGGAGTATTTTCCCGCAGGCTTATCAAAGGCGCTCAAGACGAATTCGGTAGCGATGCGGTCGCGGTCGTGACGTCGGCTCCCGCGGGAGAGCCGTATGAGACAGCACTTCTGCGCCCCGGCGCGCTGTCGTTGCTTATGGCACTGCCGCGGATACGAAGCATAATACGGACATGCGACGTGGTGCATGCGCTTGATGTGTTTCCCTACGGCCTGGTTGCCGTGCTTGCATCTCTTGGTATGGGCAAAAGAGTCATCATTACCGCCACCGGCAGTAATTCCATCATACCGCTCTATAGCGTACTGCATCGTCCCCTGGTCGCATGGGCATACCGCCGCGCGGATCATCTTACCGCGATCAGCGCGTTTACCCGCGATGAAGTCTTAAAGAAAGTCCCGGATCTTACGATTGAGGTTCTGAATCACGGCGTGGATGCGGATTTTTTTGCCCGTGCCGATGGCGCGCATTACGACGTATCGCAGTTCAAGCCGTATATCCTCGGCGTAGGACAGTTGCGTTGGCGCAAAGGGTATCACTTGAGCATCAAGGCATTTGCCAAAGTAAAAAAACAGTTTCCGGAGCTCTCCTATGTGATCGTGGGGAACAGATTTGCCGACGACTACTATGGGCGCCTGCGGCGCGTCATCCGCGAGGAAGGATTGGAGGGATCGGTCGTGATGCTGGAAGACGTGGATACGCGCGAAAAGCTTGCGGATGTCTACCGCAGAGCGGAGCTCTTTTGCCTGTTTTCGCAAAATGTTGGCCACGATGTGGAAGGATTCGGGCTTGTGTTTCTGGAAGCCGCGGCGGCCGGACTTCCTGTCGTCGGAAGCAAAAACTGCGGCATTGATGACGCGGTGCGCGAAGGCGAAAACGGCATACTTGTCGCGACGCGCAGTCCGGACGATTTTGCGTCCGCAATACTTGCGATTTTGGGAAATCCCGACAAGAAAAAAGCGATGGTATCCTCATCGCTTGCTTTTGCCCGAATCATGACGTGGGACCACAAGATCGCGCGCTATATTGAGCTTTATCGGAAACTCATCAGTACGAATACTACAGGAGATTTTTGAATTCAGCCTATACTTACGATCGTAAGTATAGGCTGAATTGGTATCGGGAAGAGAAGGACGTCCTGCCGGCTCACTTCACGAGCGTGATTTCTATGTTGTAGGCGGGGAAAAGGCGCGAGGGAGCGGTAGATTCATAGATTTCCTGCGAGCGGGGCGATAGGTTGGCGAGCCACTCCACGATGCGGTTGTAGGCATAGATGCGCGAGCTTCGCTCAAATGTGATGCGCCGCGAGGCGATACGTTCAAACGCGAAATCAAAATAATATGCACGTTCTCTTTTAAGCGCGGAGTTTTTTACGAAAAAATCAAACGTGTTTACCGAGAAGAGTCTTTTGTGCGTCGGATCTATAAAATTGTGCTTTGACGTGAAATGCGGCACGCGGATACGGAGCAGTCCGCCTGGTGCCATGATGCGATGAATATCGCGCAATACCGGCGCATAGTCCAGGTGCTCCAGTATGTCGCGGCAGAGGATTTCCTCAAACTGCCCGTCGGGAAAAGGGAGGGGGAGTGCGGCGATATCATGCACGATATCCACTCCCGGCAGATGTGACGAATCAAGATTGACCCAGTCCGGTTTGATATCGGTCCCGCATCCGAGATTCAATTTCTTTGCATCTTTCATTGGAGACAATCATGCCATAAAAACATACGTTTCGCAAACGACAAATGTTGCGTTTTATGGAGCGGAGGATTATAGTGTACCCACTATGGGTGCCTACGATGTCCCGTTTTATTCGGACAAATTTTATGATCACAAGGCGCGGTGGATACACTATTTCCACCAGATTCGCGCGGTAGCCGATGAAGTGCGAAAAAGCGGCGGCGACTTGGAAAAGTGGTCTGTGTTGGAGATCGGCCCCGTGCACGGGCTTGTAACACAGTACCTGCGCAAATTCGGAGTGAAAGTGACGACGCTTGATTACAAGCCGGAGTACAAACCCGATGTGATAGGGGATGTGCGTGCACTGCCGTTTCCGGACGATACGTTTGATATGGCTTTTGCGTGCGAGGTGCTTGAGCATATGCCGTTTGAGGATACTTTGAAGGCTCTCGGAGAGATGCGGCGCGTCTCCCGGCGCACGGTGCTCATATCGGTGCCTGATGCCCGTAGGACTCTGATGGGTCTGCGCCTGAAACTGCCGCTGATCAAAGAACTGAATGTGTCTGTCCGCTGTCCCGCGTTTACCCGCCAGATTGTAACGACCGAGCGGGGACATCACTGGGAGATCGGAAAAATCGGGTCTCCTTTGAGGCGTGTACGCAAGGCATTTGCGGATGTTGGATTCCGAATCGTGCGGAGCGGGCCTCTCCCCGATACGCCGTGCAATCACTATTTCCTGCTTGAGAAGATACCGGTGCAAGAGCAGTCATGAAAAAGAAAAAGGCATTTATTACCGGTATCGCGGGGCAGGACGGCTCATACCTTGCCGAATTGCTTTTGGATAAAGGCTACGAGGTGCACGGCCTTCTGCGCCGCGTTGCGGTGGAAGACCACCGCGAGCGGCTGTCGCGTCTGCAAGGCTCTGCCGGCAAAATCCGCCTGCATGCGGGCGACGTGTCCGATTACCCGACGGTATGGCGCCTGATTGCCATGATCAAGCCCGATGAAGTGTATCATCTTGCCGCGCAAAGTTTCGTCGGTGAGTCGTTCAGAGACCCCATTTCTACAATGCGGATCAATATTGATGGTACTGCATATCTCTTGTCCGCAATCAAAGAACTGCATCCTTCCTGCAGATTTTATTTTGCCGCGACCAGCGAAATGTTCGGACGCGTCCTGACATCTCCCCAAAATGAAGAGACGCCGTTTAATCCGGTTTCGCCCTATGGCATCTCCAAGCTCGCATCGTTTTATCTGGTGCGGATGTATCGCGAAGGATACGGGCTTTTTGCCGTGTCGGGTATTTTGTTCAACCATGAATCTCCGCGCAGGGGCCATGAATTCGTGACACGCAAGATCACGCATACCGCGGCCCGCATCAAGCTCGGTCTTGAAAAAGAACTGCGTCTTGGGAATCTTGACGCCAAGCGCGATTGGGGATTTGCAGGGGACTATGTGGAGGCGATGTGGCTGATGCTCCAGCAGAAAACGCCGCGCGATTTCGTCATCGGGAGCGGGGAGACGCACACGGTACGCGAATTTGTGGAGGAGACGTTCAAGCGCCTCGGACTTGACTGGAAAAAATACGTGAAGATAGACAAGGCCTTTTTTCGTCCTGTGGACGTGCACACGCTTCTTGCCGATTCGAGGCGCGCCCGCCGCGAGCTTCACTGGAAACCGAAGACCGGTTTCCGGGCGTTGATAAGGATGATGGTTGATTCCGATTTGAAGCTTGCTCGGGAGCATACCGCGAAATGAACGTTGCTATCATTGTCCGGCGGCTCAACGTAAAAGGCGGGACCCAGCGCCAGGCTTTGAATTTGGCGCAAGAGCTTCGCAGGCGCGGCCACGCGGTTACCCTGTATACATTTCTGCTGTCTCCTGCGGATTGCTATCCGGAACTTTTGGAGGGACTGAAAGTCGTAGCCCTCGGGACGTATCCGAGCAGTGGCGTGCTTAGCGATTTCACCGAAAATCGCGCGGCGCGCATGCTTGCAGGAGCGATTGATCACAAAACCGATATCTTGAATCCGCATGATCAGGTGGCGTACAAAGTCGCGGCGTACTTCAAAAAACGCGTACGCGTCATACCCTCTGTCTGGATGATGAATGACGTGCCGACGCGTCTCCGCGCCGAGGAGCGGCTCAAAGAAGCGAAACCCGATACTGTTATTCCGTGGTATAAGCGCCTGATGCATCGTCTGCTTGACTGGTATGATCGCAAAGTATTTATCGCAGGACAGGATGTGATTTTGGCGCTTGATGAGCGGGATCGCGGCTGGGCTGAAGATGAATTCGGCAAGCAGGCGCATGTGATCCGAAGTGGTGTTTCCTATGAGCAGTTTCCGTACCGTAGGAGAGTATCCGCAAGGACGCCGCCGCGTCTCCTGATGGCAGGGATTTTTTTCCCGCACCGCAGGTTTGAAGACGGGATAGAGGCGGTGGAACTGCTACGCGGGCAGGGGATCCCTGCCGAACTTACCATCGCAGGCGATACCGGATCGGATCGCGAGTATGCGCAGAAAATAAAAAAGCTGATCAGCGAGCGAGGACTTGAGGAGGTAGTGCGACTTGCAGGCAAAGTTTCCGATGAGGAACTTGTCCGCATGTATCGGGAGCATGACATTTTCCTTTTCCCGAATCATCTCCAGTCCTGGGGGCTTGCGGTTTTTGAGGCGATGAGCTCCGGAGTACCAGTCGTGGTCTCCCAGACTGCAGGAGCGGCGGAAGTGCTTGCAGATCGCGACACCGCGTTGATTGTCCCGCCGAAGAGTCCTTCGGCGATCGCGGCGGCGGTGGCAGTACTCGTGCAAGACCCAGCACTCTTTGCGCATATGAGCGAGGGCGGCCGCGCGTTTGTGGAGAGTCGTATGTCATGGAGCCGTTTTACCGACGATATGGAGAAATTTTTTCTGATGGCATCAAAAAAGCATGAATAGGGAAATAGAAGGAACTATTCTTGTCGCCGGAGGAGCGGGTTTTATCGGATCAAACTTTATCCGGAGGATTCATCGCGCGCATCCCGAAGTCCGTATCGTGAATTTTGACAAGCTGACATATGCTGGCAATGTCGGAAATCTTGCGGACATTGCGCACGACTCGCGATATATATTTGTCCGCGGGGATGTCGCCGACCGCGGAGCGCTTGCAAGTGTATGTGCGGAGCACCGGCCGGATTATGTGATCAACTTTGCCGCCGAATCGCACGTAGACCGCAGTATTCATGGAGATGCGGAGGAATTTATGCGTACCAACGTGCATGGCGTTTTTGTCCTGCTTGAAACGATGCGGCGCTCTCCGCAGGTGAAGAAATTCGTGCAGGTAAGCACCGATGAAGTATACGGCGATCTGCCGCTGGATTCAGGAAATAAGAAATTTGTTGAGGAAAGCGGTCTGCGTCCCAACTCTCCCTACGCTTCATCAAAAGCCGCAGGTGATCTCCTGTGTCGTGCGTATTTTCGGACATTCGGCGTGCCGGTAGTGGTGACGCGGTGCGGCAATAATTACGGCCCTTATCAGTATCCGGAAAAACTCATTCCGTATTTTATTTTGCGCGTGATGGACGGGAAAAAAGTGCCTCTCTACGGCGACGGCGGGCATGTGCGCGACTGGGTTCATGTGGAAGACCACTGCGCGGCTCTGGAGCGATGTCTCCTTGCCGGGAAGCCCGGAGAGATGTATAATATCGGTGCGGGAAATGAGCGGAGCAATAAAGCGATCGCGCATTTCATACTCAAGCATTTCGGCGCTGACGAATCACGGATAGAATTTGTGGCTGATCGTCCGGGCCATGACAGGCGGTATGCGCTTGATGCCTCAAAAATAGAAAAGGAACTTGGTTGGAAATCAGTAATGAATTTTGAGGACAGTCTTGCGGATACGATTGCGTGGTATCGTACGCATCAGGACTGGATGCGGAGCGCCTGGGACCGCATTGACGCTCTGAATCCGCATATACCCCTAGCGTCCCATACAAAGTCATGAAAGGCATTATTGTTGCAGGGGGCTTGGGGACGCGTCTCCATCCTCTGACCAAAATCGTCAATAAGCATCTTCTGCCGGTGTATCACCGGCCTATGATTTCATATCCTTTGGATACGCTTGCGCGATCGGGCATCCGCGATATTCTCATCGTGACAAGCAAAGGAGCCGTTGACGCCTTCATGCGTTTTCTGGGGGACGAGATGGCGCAGGGGATCAGGCTTTCCTACGCGGTTCAGGAAAAAGATGATGGCGGCATTGCTGACGCGGTGCGCTACGGAGAGGATTTTGCGGCGGGGGACCATGTTGCCGTAATCCTCGGAGACAATATATTTGAACATCATTTTGCCGATGCGGTCGGTGCATTCAAAAAAGGCGCGGTATCTTTTTTTAAGAAGGTGCCGGATCCGCGGCGTTTCGGCGCTCCGGTATTTACCCGCGACGGCAAGACAGTGGCGAGGATTGAAGAGAAGCCTAGCCATCCAAAATCGCCGTATGCCCATACGGGTTTCTATCTTTTTGACGGACGGATATTTGATATCATCAAGACACTGCGTCCCTCCGCCCGCGGACAGCTTGAGATCGTGGATGCTACCAATGCGTACATCGCGATGAATGAGCATGATTTTCGTCTCGTGCATGGATTCTGGTCGGATGCGGGGACATTTGAATCGCTTATGCAGTCATCGCGCTGGGCCGAGAAACGAGCATCCCCCAAGCGCCCGAAGAAAAAAATAGACCTACTGATTAAATAGTTTCGTTACGAGATGTTCAGATTTCGTGCGAGACAAAGCAAAAATTATGAGACATATACGGCGTATATGTTGAATAATTTTTGCAAAGTCGTAGCCGAAATCTGGACATCGGAGTAGAATAATATTTAATCAGTAGGTCTAATAATTTTTCTAAGCATACTTCTTATATGGCGACATCTTTTGCAAAAGTGCAGGCAGAGCGTATATCCCATCTCTATCATCGCCTGCGCAATGCGTGGCCGATATGGTTTTATGTGCTCAATGCCCGTCCCCGCAGACTGTGGCGGCAGGAACGGGTACAACTTGATGCGGTACAGCAGACGATCGCCGAGACCCTTGCGCGCGACGGCATCGCCATCATTCCGCTTAAGGACATCATGAAAAGCGATGCGTTTTTCGCGGGAATGCGCGCGTATGTTGAGAAGCGTCTTGCGGATCCCGCGGTCATCGCGGAGGGCGCGCGGCGCAAAACCTTACTTGCGGAACGGAGTCAAGAGGGCAAAAAATCAGGGGGCAAATATCTCAAGGATTTCTGGGTATCATTGTTTCCTGCGGACGAGCAGGGAAAAGTGCTTTATGAAAAAGACAATCCATTCCTAAAGTTTTTGATGACGCGCCGCGTTCTTGATGTCGCGGCGACATATTTCGGATTTTTGCCCAAACTCAACAGCTTTATGTTGCAGCAGACACTCCTCGTGCCTCCGGGCGCGCCCGCGTATCTCTCCCAGCGCTGGCATCGCGATCCGGAAGACAAAAAAATGCTGAAAGTTTTTATATACATGACGGATGTCAATGATGTGGGCGCAGGACCTTTTACGTATGTGAAAGGGTCACAGCTCGGCGGACGATGGCGCCATGTATTCCCCCAGCGTCCGCCTGCGGGGTCGTATCCCCCGGAGGGGGAGGTAGAGAAGATCGTGCCGAAAAGCGATATTCAGGTATGTCTTGCGCCCGCAGGAACGGTAATTTTCTGCGATACGAGCGGCCTGCATCGCGGCGGATACAGCACGACGACCCAGCGCGTCCTGCTTCTGCCCGCATTCTCGTCGCGCGCATCCAAAAATCCGATCAATTTTCATCGGCCGGATCAGTCAGTCATTGCGGGCATGAATCCCGTGGCACAGTACGCGTTATTGCCGTAATCACGCGCGGATTTCTCATGAAAAGCCGGTATCACGTATATGGGTCAATCACGCGGGATGCGCTTCGCGGCTTGTTTAAGCATATAAAACGCCGCGATGACGGCGTCTCTCATAAAGAATATGAAAGCGTATGGAAATCATCCGATCATCGCCTGCAGAAATTTCTTTATAAGCCGCGGCCGGCATTGTATCACGGGACACCTGCGGTGATCAGGGGGCTTGATCTGCAAAAGCAGGCGATTTACGAAATGAGCGATGCGATCTCCTCATTCCGTCCCGCATCGGTGCTTGAACTCGGGGCAGGCAACGGCGCCAATCTTCTGGCGCTTGCGGCTTTGCATCCTGAAATCACGACATGGACGGGCATTGATATTACGGAGTCGGGACCTGACGCCGCCAACAAACTGCAAAAAGATCCTCCGATGGAGGAGCTTGCGTATCTGACGGGCCTTGACCCCGCGGAAATTTCGCAGCGTCTCGCGCGCGTCGTGATTGAATGTCTTGTAGGAGATATGCGTGCGCTTCCTTTTGCGGACGGCTCTTTTGATTTTGTGTTTTCTCACGTTGCATTTGAACAATTACCGCGCGACCATCTTACCGCTTTTCGTGAGGCGCGGCGTGTCTGTCGCAAGCACGCATGCTTTATAGAAGAATTCCGTGAGGCGCAGGGATCGCTTTTCCGGCGCCTGCATCTGCGTAATGTAGATTATTTCCGAGCATCGTACGACGTATGCGTGAGTGCGGGATTTACTCTTTTGAGATTTACGCCTATGCCGCTCCAGAATCTGAAGTTGGGAACCGGCATGGCCGTCTGCGGCGTTACACGAGGAGTCTGATATGCAAACGATCTTTATTACAAGCTTTCATCCTCATATTTCGCGAAACGTGCTTGCGACAAGCGCGTTTTCGCTTCTGAAAGCGCGGTCTGATATCAAGATCGTGCTTGTGGTGCCCGCCTATAAGGCGGAGTATTTTCGCGAGCGCTTCGGCGGGGCGAACGTCTTGGTGGAAGGTGTTGCGCTCTATCGCGCATCACGCACCCTGCGCGGACTCTTTTTTAAGAAACTTGCGATCTTCCTTTTTGACTCCGAGAGCGCCAGAAACCGCAAGCGGTATGACTATTATCTGACGGGAAAAGTTTTCCGGTATAGTGCGGCAATGATCCTGGGAGCGCTTGGGCATAGCGCTCTTACGCGGCGCGCCGCGCGCGCTTTGGATCTCCGGCTGTCGCCAAAAGGACTTTTTGACGAGCTTCTGGCGCGGCTCCGTCCCGATGCGGTGTTTTCTACAGATGTACAGAATGAAAACGATGTATCGCTCATGCAGGACGCGCGGCGGCGCGGTATTCGCGTGATTGCGATGGCGCGCTCATGGGACAATCTGACGCTCCGGTTTCTTCGCGTATTTCCGGATCGTCTGATCGTGGGGTCGGAAGTTCTTGCGCGTGAGCTCAAAGAATTCCACGGGTATCCGTCATCGCGCCTTGCTGTCACGGGCAATCCGCACTACGACCTATATCGTCAGGGCCCCGATATGGATCGCGCGGCGTTTCTTACATCATTCGGTCTTGACCCTAGCAAAAAGCTGATCCTGTATGCACCCGTCAGCGATGCCCTGATCCGCATCAATGACATGGATCAATACATCATGGGGATTCTTGCAGGTCTTTCTGTGAATATCATGGTGCGGTTTCCGCCGGAAAAAGGCGTGCGTCTTGAGAATTTTGCCAAACCGTCCCATATGGCCTATGACCGGCCCGGACAAGCATTCAAAGAGAACGAGGTGGGGGATCGGGAGATCAGACCGGAGGATGATGCGATGCTTATGCGCGAGCTTTCGTACGCCGATGTCGTAGTAACCGGCCCTACCAGTATTGCGCTTGATGCGATGTTTTTTGATAAGCCCGCGATCATGGCCGACATCTATCCTACGCCGCGGCACTTTTTTGAGGGAGTGTGGCGATACCGCGACAATCATATCAAAAAGCTTGCGGCATGCGGCGGCGTTACGTATGCGGATACGAAAGAAAAACTGCTGGATGCGATCGCGGCTTATCTCAAAAATCCCGCCAGCGGATCGCGCGGTCGCGCGGCCGCGCGCGCGCTTTGGTTTTCGCATGCCGACGGCCGCGCGGGCGAGCGCCTCGCGCACGAGCTGATATCATTTCTCGGGTTAGAGAACGCATCTCAATGAATCCCGTTAGAAACTTTGTAGCTGTAGAATCTTGTCATGAATAATAGATATGCATACATGTATATACGACAGGAGATGTTAAACAAGCTTCTAACGGGATGAAAACGATACTCATACCCGTCACGACCAATTTTTTCTCCCGCAATTTTTTGCGGACGGATGCGTACGGGCAATTGCGCGCGTCGGGCGCGTATATTGTTTTGCTGGTGCCGCCGCGAAGACTCGCATACTACCGGAGCGAATTTTCAGCGTCCCATACCCGTATAGAGGCAATGCCTGACGTGCGTACATGGATTGAAGATGTATTTCTTTTTGTGGAGACCGCAAGCATCCACTCCCGCACCGAGGAGATGCTTCAATTCACCGAACTCTACAGGCGCGGGGCGCGCAGAGCCGTACTCGTACGCTACGCCGTGTTTGTCGTAAGACGCGCCTGCTGGGTTTTGGGGCGTTTCAGCTGGTGGCGCATGCTTGTGCGGCGCGCATACTTTTTGATACCGCATTCTGCCGCAGTCGCCGTTCTTACGCACTACCGTCCTGATCTTGTATTTGCGCCCGCTATGATCGGCGGCGACTATCCGTTTTTGAAAGAAGCGAAACGGCAGGGCATCAAGACTGCCGGAATGGTGCTGTCATGGGACAATCTTTTCAGCAAGACTCTGCTTCGGGTGCACCCCGATCGTCTGCTGGTGCATACGGAGTATCTCAAGGATCAGGCGGTAAATCTCGGAGATTTTCCTGCGCGTGGCATTGAGATTACCGGCGTGCCACAATACGACAGATACTTTCAGAGGAAAAGTACCGTGTCGCGCGAGCGATTCATCACGGCACTTGGCGGAGATCCTGCGAAGAAACTTATCCTGTACGCTTTTTCCGGGAAGTCGGGTATTGGGATTGAGTTTGAAGTAGTGAAGATTCTGCATGAGATCATCAAGGGGGGAGAGCTTGGGGAGGACGTGGAGGTTCTCCTGCGTCCGTATCCGCGCTATGATTTCCCGGAGGAGAAGCTTGAGCGCATGCGGCGCGACTATGGATTTCTTGCGGCCCCTGCCGTAGCACATATCGGAGACGGCAAAGACGATTGGGAGTTTGACGGGGCATCTGCCGACTTTCTTCATGCGACCCTTGCTCATGCGGACGTCGTGTTCACGATGTACTCCACATTTTTCATTGAAGCTGCGATTTTTGACAAGCCGATCTTGGCGGTTGCGTTTGACGGCCTGAAGAAACGCGATTATTGGAATTCCGCCGCGCGTTTTTTTGAGTGGGAGCATTTGGCGCGCCTCATGCGTTTCAAAGCCATGGATGTCATTACGGATAGGGAGGAGATGGCGCGGGCGATCCGAACCGCACTTAAAAATCCGGAGGCGCATGCCGGGGGCCGTAGCGAAATCGTCCGCGACCAATGCGGATACACCGACGGGCGTGCCGGAGAGCGCGTCGCCGCATCTCTTACTCGTATGTTAAATTGAAGTACGCGTGATGCTTATCCTTCTTCAAAAAATATCCCATGCTCTCGTCGCGCATCGTCTTGACCGGATGCGCGGAGTCCGCCGTGTTTTGCTGTTTTGTTTTTATGCTTTGCGTCCGTCGGGGGAAGTGACGCTGGACATTGCGGAAGGAAAAGTGCGTATTGATCTGAAAGACAGAGGGCAGGCGCCGTACCTTTTTCTTTTCGGTGCATACGATGAATCAGAGATTGAGATATTGCGCGCAATTGTGAGACCGGGGATGAGCGTCGCGGATATCGGAGCCAATTTTGGATATTTTACTCTCCTTATGTCGCGCCTTGTGGGTCCGGAGGGACACGTCTATGCGTTTGAACCCGAATCACACGCGTACGGCATGCTTCAGGAGACGATCCGGCTCAACGGACTTGCCAATGTCACGCCCGTGAAAGCCGCGGCAGGGAGTCGCGCAGGATCGGCACGGCTCTTTCTTGATCGCAAAAATCTCGGGAATCCGTCGCTTAGTGAAAAGAATATTCCGACAACGGCGCGTGGAGGTGCCGAGGAGATAGAAGTGGCGATGCTGGACGCATATATGGGACAGAAGAAACTTGACGCGATAAAAATAGACGTGCAAGGCGCTGAAGGATTGGCCTTCTGGGGCGGCCGCGAGACGATCATGCGCGACAAACCTGTGATTTTTACCGAGTTCTGGCCATATGGCCTTCGCAATCTTGGCACCGATCCGAAAGAGTTTGTGCAGTTTCTTGAGTCGGCGGGTCTGCGCTGTGCGCTGGTGCATGCGCAGTCGGGGAGTCTGAAAGATGTGACGCCCGAGACCGCACTTGGTATTGCGCGAAACCGTCCCAGAGGCATGGGGTGGGCGAATATGTTATGTAGGAAAGTATCGTCAGCATGAAAACAATCATCTGGAGCGTCTCGTCATCCGCAGTCTACCGCAATCTCTTCTTTTTTCCGGGAAGCCTCTTTGAGCGCGCATGCGAGCGTCTGCGCCAACATCCGGATGAGCGGATCATATTTATCTTGCCTTCGCAGTTTCGTGCCAAGTACGGGCACCTGCTGGTGCCCGAGGGACTTGAACGGCAGGTGATTGTCGCGATCGCCGATGCGCCGCTCAAAAAATCTTTTTTCCAGCGCGCATTCTACTTCCTGTATTCCTACCTGGTATTTACCGGTACGACGCGGATCATGGCGACTATGGGTACGCGTCCCGATGAGCCGCCTGCGGGAGGCAAGTGGTACTTGGCGCCCGCAAAGATTCTGATCGCGCGTACGCTCGGCACATCACGCCGGATCAAGCGTGCGCTGGTGCCGTATCTCTGGCTCAAGATTTTTCCCGAGCGGCCGTTTCGCGCGATTTTTGACGAGGTAAAGCCGGATCTCGTATTTGCGCCGCATATCTACGGATGGTTTGACGCGCATGTGCTTGCCGAAGCAAAACGCCGCGGGATCGCGACCGTTGCGATGCCTGCAGGATGGGATCATCTGGATAAATATTTCCTGCCTTTCCATGCCGATCGTCTGCTTGTTGCAAGCGATCAGGTGCGGCGCATGGCGCTTGAGCATCAGGCGTACCGCAAGGAGAATATCGCTCTTGTCGGCTACCCGCATTTTGATTTTATCGTCCGCAAGGACTATATGCGTCCGCGTGCCGATGTACTGCATGAGCTTGCGTTCCCGCCCGATTCAAAATATATCCTGTACGTATCGGGGAGCGCGTATTGTCCCGATGAGCCGGATATTATAGCGGGCATTCTTGAATGGGCCGATCAAGGGAAGTTTGGCCGCGATGTGCGCTTGGTCATTCGGCCGTATCTTGGAGGCCGCGGCCGCGACAAGGCGTTTGATATGGAGAAATTCAACAGATTTGCCGATCATCCGCGCGTCGTATTTTACAAGCAGGAGTTTTGGGGCGACTTGTCGCGGAGCTTTGATTTCATGAATATCCTGGCGCATGCCGATGCCGTCCTTGCGCTCTACACTACGATGACCGTGGAGGCCGCGGTGCTTGACCGGCCTCTGATTGCGCCCGCGTTTGACGGACATAAGACGAGGCCTTATCGCCGTTCCATACGCCGTTTCCTCGGATTTGATCATTTCCGCGAGGTGCTGGAAACCGGCGCATTGCGCGTGGTATATAATTTTGACGACCTCTTTTCAGCCATTGATGCCTATCTCAAAAATCCCGATCTTGACGCCGACAAGCGGCAGGAGCTTCGCGACAAAATCTGCGGGGCTTTGGATGGCGAGGCTTCAGCGAGGATACTGTCGTTTCTTTTCAAAAAGCCCTAAAAATGTTACAAAGGGGAAGTCGTACATCTATAGACCTTTTGCACAATAACATTCTGGCTGATTCTTCCAAATTTCGGCTGCAAAAGGCTCATCGGGTTTCGGCGTATTTCAGCCAATACGCCTTCAGCCCTCTTCACCTTTTTCGCACGAAATTTGAAAAAATCATCACAAAAGCTTATTGTGCAAAAGGTCTTATGACATCCAAGCAAAAAGATATCTTTTTTCATATCGCGACTGCGGCGGCGGCCGTGCTTGCGCTTGCGGAGATTTTTGTGTTGGTGAAATTCCGTGAGACATGGGTGGATGAGATCTTCTCCGCATTCAAAGGATACCTTATTTTGAAAGGGGAGCTTGTGCCGTTTCAAAACGGCATTTTTGATTATGCACCCCTTACGGTGATGTATGGCCTGGTACACTATCTTTTCGGGCCGGATTTGTATGTAGCACGGATACTTTCATCGGTATTCCTTGCGTGCGCTCTTGTGCTCGTGTTTTGGATCGGCAGGCGTCTTGGCGGCAGATGGGCGGGGCTCGCCTCGCTCCTGCTTGTCTTGAGCAATCTTCTGCTTGTCGGCAACTACGTGTCGGCTACGATGTATCCGTTTACGATACTGTGCCTGCTTTCTGTGGTTGCCCTTGAGATTAGCGGACTTTCGCGGCGCAAAAAGACAGTGCTGATCGCGGCGGTTTTAGCTCTTGCGATACTCGGCCGTACCAATATGACTGCGGCCGCAGTGCTCTACGCGATGTATCTTCTGGTGATGGGGACATCTTTAGTGGAGTTGGGGATTTTTGCCGCAGTGGCGGGCGCTATTGTCGTACTTGGCTATCTCCCGATCATACTTCCCAATCCTCCCGTAGCATTAAGCTTTATCCTGGGGCCGTATATCAGCTTCGGCCCGTTTGCATCTCTGCCGCGTCCTCTGATCGCGCAGGGCTTTGGACGGTTTTTGGAAGTGTTGGTCGGATTTATCCGCGAATACTTCGGATTTATCATACTGTTTTTGGCGGTCGTAGGTACGGTTAAGCTCCGCGAGTTTCGCCGTCTGCGTGCATTTGCACGCGCAAATGCGGGGTTTACACTGCTGGTGATTTTTTCGGCCGGACTTTTTGCGGCCCACTTCTGCTACTGGCGCATCGGCGGCAATCTGTACTATGCCAATTACTTCATGCCTCTTGCAGCTCTTGCGGGTGCTGTCGGCGTCTTGAGTTTTTCGGGGAATACGCTGGCGCGCGTCCTGCTTGTATCCGTCATTGCGCTCAATTTTGTGGCAAATAGCTATCGCACGGATGTCGTCTCAAATCCGGCCGAGGAGACGGATCTGGCGCGCGTAGAGCGGGGAGCCGATTTCATACGCGCGCATACAGAGCCCGGCGACAAGATTCTGACGTTTGACAACTCGCTGTATCATGTATTTCTTGCCGACCGCAGGACATTCATGCCGCTCATGCAAAGAGACTTCCTGTTTCTGCATGATGCGGACGACGAGCGCGTGCGGTCTTTGGGATTTTACAATCTTGCGATTGTGCGCGACTGGATGATCCATGACGCCGACTATTTTGCGCGTCAGCGCGAGCAGTGGCCATTGTCTCTGATCCGGCGGCCGTTTTGGGGGGCGGGGAGCGAGAATACCGCAGCGCGCCTTGTCGAGATAGAGAAGATTATCCGCGAGCAGTATGAGCCCGTCGGCGCCGTCTATAACGTGTATCCCCGCAAGTATACGGATGGCAACGACGGCGGTACCTTGGAACTCTATCGCCGCAAGACGAAGGCTCTTTCCTCAAGCAAATAATATCTCTACGTATGATTTCTGTCGTATTTCCGGTCTATAACGAAAAAGAAAACTTGCCCGCATTTATCACGGAGTTGCTTCGGGTTATGCAGGATATGGGCGGCGATTTTGAATTGATCGGGGTGGATGACGCCTCCGAGGACGGGAGCTTTGAACTCCTGCGCGCTATGGCAGAGGATACGCCGCGGCTGAAAGTGATCGCATTCCGCCACAATTTCGGCCAGACTGCGGCGCTCGCGGCGGGCATTGCCGCCGCACGCGGCGATATCGTCGTGACCATTGACAGCGATCTTGAAAATGATCCCGCGGATATTCCCCAGCTTGTCGCTTTGCTTGAAAAGGGATACCACGCGGTGTCCGGGTGGCGGCAGAAGCGGTGGGACGACAAGCCGTTTACGCGCAAGATCCCATCGCGTGTAGCCAATTTCCTGATCTCAAAAATCGGCGGCCTTGCCCTGCACGACTACGGATGTACGCTCAAAGCGTATCGCCGCGAGCGCATCGCGGCAATTCCCTTGTACGGCGAGATGCATCGGTTTATCCCCGCATATATTTACTGGCGCGGCGGCAAAGTCGCCGAGCTTCCCGTACGCTACCGTCCGCGTCTGCACGGCGCAAGCAAGTACGGCATCTCCCGCATGTATCGCGTGATTCTGGATTTACTGCTCATTAAGTTTCTGACGCGCTATATGAATCGCCCGATCCATTTCTTCGGCGGGATCGGCCTGCTCGCGCTTATCGTCGGCACGGCGGCGGGGATATGGTCCCTTGCGCTGAAAATATTTTCCGATATATCTTTGGTGCGCACGCCTCTGCCCGTGCTTGCAGCGCTCTTTCTGATCGTCGGGGTACAGCTCATGGTCATGGGCGTGCTTGCCGAAGTGATGATGCGCACCTACTACGAGTCGCAGAAAAAAACTCCGTACGACATTCAGGAAAAGATAAATCTATGATTCAGGGAATTGCGATAAAAAAAGTTATAGCGCATCAGAGTGCTGACGGATTTTTTGCCGAGCTTGCAAAAGCGGGGGAGGAGATATTTCATGAAATCCGCCAGACAAGCTACAGCGAGACTTCAGCGGGTGCTATCAAGGCATTTCATAACCACAAGGAATACTGGGAGATGTGGTGCGTGATAAAGGGGCGTGCGAAGATCGTGCTTGCCGATATCCGCGAGGACTCGCCCACAAAAGGAGAAATTGAAGTTGTCATGACAGGAGAAGGGGATATGAAAGTAATCGCAATTCCGCCGGGAGTGGCGCACGGGTATCAAGTACTTGGTACGACTCCCATGGGCATCATATATCACGCGGGCAAAGAGTACGATCCGGCAAATCCGGGGATTGAAGAGATCCCGCATGATTCGCCGATGATAGGATTTGACTGGTCCGCTGTTTGAAGTCGGACTTCAAACACTTTGAATACATGGTTGAAATTCTTGTAAAAAATTCAGGCGTTGTGCGGCTGAAAGCCGCAGGTAAAGCCGAGACAGGCATGCTTTATGCGGCGGAGGCCGAGAGAGAAATCCCTTTTGCGATCAAGCGCGTGTATTTTATGAATGGCATGCCGCCTGATGCCGTGCGCGGCAATCACGCGCATCGTACCCTCACGCAGATCATATTTGCGGCTGGAGGTTCTTTTACCCTTGCTCTTGATGACGGAGCTACAAAACAGACGATCAAGATGTCCGATCCGTCCTGCGGCATCATCCTCGGGCCGCATCTTTGGGCGACGATGAGCGAGTTCTCCAAGGACTGCGTGATTCTCATATTTGCCGATGATTACTACGATGAGAGCGAATATATCCGCGACTATGCGGAGTTTTTGGAGGCAATAAAACAAGACACTGCTTGATATGAATAAGAAAACAATTCTTGTTACGGGTGCTTTGGGGCATATCGGGTCGCGGCTGATCCGTGATATTTCGCGCACGGCGGCTGGGCGTATCATTCTGCTGGATAATATGGAAAGCCAGCGCTATGTGTCTCTTTTTGATCTGCCGGGTGATCTAGGGTATCGGTTTTTGGAAGCGGATATTCGCACATCGGATTTCGGGACGATTTTGTCTGAATATCAGATAGGCGCGGTTGTGCATCTGGCTGCACTCACCGATGCAGCCAACAGCGCGGGACGTGCCACCGAGGTGATGGATGTGAATCTTGATGGGCTCAAGCGCGTGGCCGAAGCGTGCCGTGCCGCGGACATACCTTTGTTTTTCCCTTCTACGACGAGTGTCTACGGGAGCCAGGCAGAGCGCGTGGATGAGACGTGTACGGAATTAAAACCGCAAAGTCCGTATGCTGAATCCAAGCTTGCGGCAGAGCAATATCTTGCAGGACAAAAAGCAAACGGATTGAGGTTTGTCGTGTGTCGTCTCGGTACGATCTTCGGGTGGTCGCACGGCATGCGTTTTCATACGGCGGTCAATAAATTTACGTGGCAGGCAATCAACGGCACTCCGCTTACGGTCTGGAAGACCGCATGGCGGCAGAAGCGGCCGTATCTTGATTTGGGCGATTGTGTCAGCGCAATCAATTTCATTTTGGAGCGCGATCTCTTTGACGGCGAGATTTATAACATCGTGACTGAAAATCATACGGTGGAGGAAATCGTAGGCGCTATCAAAGCATTTATTCCGAGTCTGCAAGTCTCGTATGTGGACTCGCCGATTATGAACCAGCTTTCGTATGATGTGGACGACGCTAAGATACGTGCCAAAGGATTTATCCCGCATGGCGATCTGCACAAAGGGATCGGCGATACGGTTGCAAAATTGAAGGAGATCATGCATTGATCATAGTGTCAGCTCTTGTTTTTCACCGCAAGTGTGCTACTTTGAAACCGTTTCGGGGGATACGTTCTTAATAGTTTCCTAGGAGGTCTGAAGATGGATACTCCGATAGTAGTGCTACTCAATAGAATTCAGACAGTGCTTCAAAGCAATGTCTGGTATTACTGGGGGAGACGCTCCTCTTTTCCCGGCCTTAATTACATTCACGTTGAGGCGGGGGATCCGGAGGCATACGGCGAGCTTGCGGCCGATGTGTTTCGGGCGATGAAGTTGCCGATAGAAGATTTGCAAGCTATCTTTCTTGGCCAGCGTTTACAGGACTGGGAGGGGGATGAATATACCGATTTGGGTGCTTGTGCGATTTCTCATGATGAGGGGTGGAGTCGTCTCGCAGTTTTGACCAAAAAGACGATTCGTCTTATTCATCATCATGGCGATTTTGACGGCCAGACCGTAGGGATCTACTATCCCAGCGGCGAGGTACAGCGTCTAAAAAAAATGTAAGTTTACACCTCCGCGCAATGCGCGGAGGTGTCTCAAATTTTAGACGAGGCATGGGTTGCGAATTCGCATGAAAAGCAGTATAGTTTTGCTATGGAAATTAAGCTCAATCCTGTTATTGATTTCGGCAGGATGCCGATTGCAAACGCATTTCTGACTCCTGATGAATTCGCGACGGAGTATTTTTATCAGATGGTCGTGGGATTTGATCCTGCAACAAGCGCCATCGGGCTTGTCAATCGCGTGCCGCCCGAGAAGATGTTCCATGGGCAGTACGCGTTTTTTTCGTCCACCTCCAAAGGCATGCAGAGGCATTTCCGCGCGACTGCAGAGAAGCTTTTGCCGTATGCCAAGGGAGGCATCGTGGTGGAGATGGGGTCAAACGACGGCATCATGTTGGAGGTATGGAAGGAGCTTGGCGTGCGCGCCGTGGGGGTGGAGCCGTCTGCCAATGTCGCTACTGTCTCCCGCGGCCGCGGCCACTGGGTGATAGAGCGCTTTATGGATGACAAAACCGCCGACGAGATTTTGAGCGCGGGGCCGGTGTCGCTTGTGTATGGCGCCAATGTTTCCTGTCACATTGAGGATTTTCCCGAGTACGCGCGTCTGGTCGCGCGGCTGATCGGCCGCGATGGAGTTTTTGTTTTTGAAGACCCGTACTTTTTGGATATCGTGGAGAAGACATCGTATGACCAGGTGTACGACGAGCACGTGTGGTATTTTACGATTTCTTTTATCAATAATGTATTCGCGCCGATGGGTCTGCATGTATTTGACTGCGAGCATATAGATGTCCATGGGGGAGAGCTTCGGATGTATGTGGGACATAAAGATAAGTATCCTGCCAAGCCCGCCGTCGCCGAGTGGCTTTCGCGCGAAGGGGACTTGGAAGGCAAGCTTGCCCTGCTTGATACGAATATCAAGAAATCAAAAACAGAATTGCGTGATCTTCTGTTGAAGCTTCAGAAAGAAGGCAAGAAAATCGGGGGATTCGGCGCATCCAGCAAAGGCGTGATCGTCTGCAATTACTGCGAAATCGGCCCCGATCTCGTGCCATACATCACGGACAATACTCCGATCAAGCAGAGAAAATTTTATCCGGGAGTGCATATCCCGATCGTGCCGCAGGAGGAGTTTAGTAAACGCGCGCCCGACATTGCGGTGCTATTTGCGTGGAATCATTTGAAAGAGATTGATGAGAGTCAGGCGTGGTTTAGGCAGGGAGGCGGGCGGTGGGTCACGCATGTTCCCACGCCGCGTATAATATAAACCTGCGGTATGAAGATATTGATGACCGGAGGATCGGGCCTTTTGGGTAAAGAGATCGTAAAGCTCAACCCGGAGATCGTAGCTCCTGCTCATACGGAGCTTGATATTACCGATCCCGGGTCAATCGCCCGTGCGTTGCAAAAGTACGCTCCCGATATTGTCCTGCATCTTGCGGCCGCGACAAAGCCGCCGGAGCATGAAAAAAATCCGGATGTCGGTCTTGCCGTCAATATCATCGGCACGGCCAATGTGGCGCGGGCGTGTTTTGCATACAGGGCGCGGCTGATCTATGCCTCCACGGACTATGTGTATGCGGGTGCCGGTCCGCATCGCGAAGACGAGCCGGTCACGAGCCTGTATAAATTTGGCTGGTCCAAGCTCGGGGGCGAGTGCGCGGTACGGATGCTGGATGACTCTCTGATTTTGCGTTTGAGTTTCGGCCCCACTCCGTTTCCGTGGGAGAAAGTATACGCGGATCAATACAATTCCAAACTCTACGTTGATGAAATGGCGCCGCTGGTGCTTGCGGCGGCCAAGAGTACCGCAACGGGCGTGATGAACCTCGGCGGCCCGCGGACATCGCTTGAAGCGTATGCAAAAAGAACGCGGCCCGACATAGAGACGATTCCGCGTCCCGATTGGGTGCCTGCCGATACGAGCATGGACCTCGTCCGTATGCAGGCAGAACTTGGCATTCACGATCTCGCGTCACTGTTGATTCATCATGCATAACATGCGTCTTCTCGTCATCACGCAGTTTTCGGCACTCGGCGGATCAAGCCGAATCCAAGTTATTCAGTTTTTTCCGTTTTTGAAAAAAGCGGGGATTGAATATCGGCACGGTACCGTCTACAGCGATCGGTTCTACCGCATGCAAAACGGCATCGTGCGCGTCTCGCGTGGCCGGAAAACGGCCAATTTTCTTGCAGGCATGCTTGCGGGATTTATTAAAAAGGCATACTGGGTGTGCGCCGTGGCGCGGTATGATGCGGTGCTGATCCAGCGCGAAGTGTTTCCGCCTTCATGGTACTGGATCATGCGACATCTGAATCCACGCATCATCTATGAAATAGAAGATACTATTTTTGAGATCAATCCGTTTTGGCACCGTGGGAGCATACATAACATGGCGCTGCGCTATCAGGCGCGCGGATGCCGCACGATGATGCGCCACGCCGCACATGTGATTGCGGAGAACGAGTATCTGGCGCGCGAGGCGCGCAAACACAACCGCAATGTCTCGCTTCTGACAGCACCCATTGATACGGACCGCTTTACGCCCGGAGATAAAAATCGCGCGAGAGATCCCTCGGTCATAATCGGATGGATCGGCAGTCCCGGCACGAGCTATCTTTTAAAAAATCTTGAGCCGATGTTTGTGGCACTTGGCGGGCGTTACCCGCAGATGACGGTCAAAGCAGTCGGCACAGCACCCGATTTTACGATGGCCGGATTTCATTTCACCTCTAAAAACTGGACACAGGAAGAAGAGCTTGCGGATCTGCAATCGTTTGATATCGGAATCATGCCGCTTGACGATATGCCTTTCAACCGCGGACGCCTTGGCTATAAGATGATACAGTATATGGCAGTGGGGCTTCCGGTCGTCGCGGCCGATGTCGGCCTCAACCGGACCGTGATTCGGGACGGCGGCAACGGATTTCTCGCGGCCACGGATGAAGACTGGATACAAAAGCTCGGCCTGCTCATCGGCGACGCATCGCTCCGTACGAAGATGGGGGAGGCGGGCAGGCGCATGGCTAGGGATCAATTTTCTTTGCTCAAGCAGGCGCAGCATCTTGTCGGAGTGATTAGGTTGTGCATCCCCAATTTATGACGGATACGAAAGAAAAAATCGGAGACATGTCATCGCGCGCTTTACCTTCCGATGTTGACTGGGATGTCATCTGGAAGCGCGATGCAGGCAATTTTCTTGCTGGTGGTCCGAGCACGCGGACGCGTATACGTCTCGCACTGTGGATGCTGAAAAAGTATTCAAAAGAAAACGGTTCTTTGCTTGATGTCGGATGCGGGTCAGGTCTCCTGCTCGGGCTTGCCGCGGCGAAACGGCATTATGCAAAAATTGCGGGCGTGGATGTGGCGTCTGCGGCGCTTGATCTTGCGCGCGCGTCATATCCGTCCTTTTCGTTTTACGAGCTGGATGTCCAGAAGCAAAGACTGCCGGAGATGTTTGATACGATCATCTCCCTTGCGACCGTGGACATCATAGAAGACGATAAGGCCGCAATGCGCAATATGGCGGCCATGCTTGCTCCGCGTGGCCATCTAGTCATCTCCGTACAGCACGATCCCGCATACTGGAACAAACTTGATGATCTCCGTGTATGGCGGCGCTACAGCGTGCGGGATATTGAGGATCTGGCCAGTACCGCAGAACTTCGGCTTGTATATCAATTTTCCTGGGGGTGGCCTCTTTACCATTGGTATTATAAAATGCTTGAGCGGCATCCCGTGGGAATGGATCAAAAGAGTAAAAAAGGCTTTTGGGAGCGGACTCTTGCGACCATCGCATACAGACTCTTCTTTTTTGATGATTTGTTTACATGGAGCGGCAAGGGGAGGCAGTTATTCGCAGTGTTTGAAAAGCCATGAAAGAGGGCACAAATGTAAAATTTGTTGATCTTGCAGCACCTACGGCGCAAATCCGCAAAGCATATCTTGCGGAAGTGGATAAACTGCTTCTCCGCGGGAATTTCGTCCTGACGCGCGAGGTGGAAGACTTTGAAAAAGCGTGGGCGCGTGTCGTGGGGACGCGCTATGCCGTCGGCGTCTCCAACGGGTCCGATGCATTGTACCTTGGACTTCGCGCGCTTGGCGTAGGGGATGGTGATGAAGTAATCACGCAGGGCAACGCATACAATGCTTCGGTAACAGCCATCATGCGTGCGGGCGCTGTACCGCGATTTGCCGATATCAAGCGCGATACATGGCAGATGGATGTGCATGCGGCAGAGAAGTTAATCACCAAAAAAACCAAGGCAATTATGCCGGTACATCTTTTTGGTCAGCCCAATGATATGGCAGCACTCATGGCTCTTGCAAAACGCCACAAGCTTCGCGTCATAGAGGATTGCGCGCAGTCGCATCTGGGGGCGTTTAAAGGCAAAATGACGGGCGCATGGGGCGACATCGGCGCATTCAGTTTTTATCCGACCAAAAATCTCGGGGCATTCGGGGATGCGGGAGCTGTTACGACAAACGATCTGGCACTCTACCGCACGTTGAAAATTCTGCGCAATCTCGGCCAGGACGGCAAAGATAATCACGTGGAGTACGCATTCAATATGCGGCTTGATGCTATGCAAGCGATCGCCTTGCGTCTCAAGCTTAAGTTTCTCCATGGAGCTACGAAAAAACGCAGCCGTGCCGGCGCGCGATATGACCGCATGATCCGCGAGGCGCGGATACCCGTCGCGCCTGCTGCGCGCGATCCGCGTGCGGATCATGTATATCACTTGTACCCTGTGTATTCTCCTGAAAAATCAAGAGACCGGATCCGGAGCGAACTTTTAGAGCAGGGGATTCCGACGGGCGTATACTATCCTCTGCCTGTATATCGGCAACCATTTTTCCGCGGCAGGCACGATCCGTGTCCCATAACGGACGAGATTGTGTCCGGCATCTTTGCTCTCCCGATGTATGCGGACATTACGGTTCAAGATCAGCGGCGCATCGTAGCGGCTCTGGAGAATATTTTCTTGTGCGGTAAGCTTAGCTTGCCACAAATTGTAATATGACGGATGCTACAGTATCAATCTTGGCGTGTGATCTTTGTGGTACGACTTCCGCGCGCACGTTGTATGGCGATCTTCATGATACCGCGCTCAAGGGCGACGGAGTATTTGCCATGGTGCAGTGCGCGCACTGCGGCCTGGTACGGCTTGATCCGCGGCCCGATGCGGCCTCACTCGCCGATCACTACCCGCATGAGTATGTCCCATATCAGAAAAGCAACCGTCTCATCCGCATGCTCAAACGGCGCCAGTGGGCGCGCACGGAAGCGATCCTGCGACGCTCTGCCGGAGGCGTTGGCTCGGTATTTGAGATTGGATGCGCCCGCGGAGAGTTTCTGGAGTTTTTAAAATCGCGCGGATGGCGCACTGCGGGGCTTGAGATGGATCCTGTGTCCGCCGAAGCTGCGCGCGCCGAGGGAGCAGACGTACGCGCCGATACCTTTGAGAGTGCGGAGTTTGCGTCCAATGAGCGGTTTGACTGCGTTGTGCTCTCCTACGTACTTGAACATTTGCCGTCGCCTCTTGCAGCACTCACCAAAATCCACGGCATGCTACGTGAGGGCGGGATTGCCGTCATCAGTGTGCCGAACTATGAATCGTGGGATCGTAGGGCGTTCGGCAGATTCTGGCACGGATTTGACGTGCCGCGGCATCTGCATATTTTTTCCGAAATGACCCTGCGTGCGTATGCCGCAAAGACAGGATTTTCTACGGAGCACATGCGCTATGGCACTGTGCCCAATGACTGGATCGGGGGCATGTCCCGTATCGCGCGGGAACGTGGCAAGGTACGTCTTGCGGGATTTTTGACATACAAAAATCCTCTGCTTGCGGCGGTATGTTTTCCTCTCTCTCTTGCGGCGTCGGCACTCGGCGCAAGCTCGCGTTTTACTTTCTTCCTGCGTAAGCGAAGCGTAATCTCCGGAGTGTAAACTCTTTATGCGGTATTGGCGCATCATTTTTTTCCTCGTAGGCGCCTTGGTTTTCTTGGCAGTTATACGGCAAATTGCGCTTGCCGACTTTACGGCATTTGTCCGGACCCTTGACTGGCGGTATGCGGTACTTGCCTTCGTAAGTTATATGGGTGTCAATGTGGCGCGTGTTGAGCGGATGACCCTGCTGATACAGGGCAAGATATCGCGCCGCGATCTTTTTTCTTTTGTGTTTCTGCAGAATTTCCTCAACGTATTTTTCTCATTTTCGGGTGATGCGGCGTATGTGTCTTTGGTACATCGCACCAAAGGCGTGCCTATGAGTGAAAACGTGGCGTCATTTATCAGTGCCAAAGCTTTGGATCTGATCGTGCTTGCGGGGATATTTTTTGCGGCGGTATTTGCAAGCGCATCGCCTCTGCTTGGTCCGTTTCGTCTGCCTGCGGCGGTACTTTTCATCTGTGTTGCGGGTGTCGGAGGGTTTGTCATGGCGCGTCCTGTGGCCGTAGCGCGAGGTGTTACTTCCATGGCACGGACATTTGGCATTGCGCATGGGCGTATGACCAAGCGCATCTTGGCTTTTATCAGCGAAGCCGCACAGGGGTTTTCCTTGCTTGACCGCAGGGATGTCTTTGCAAGAGTATGCGTCTGGACTCTTATCAATTGGGCGTGTACGTTTTTGGTGGGATGGTTTTTGCTTTACGGGGTGCATATTACACTCGGGGCAGGGGATGTGCTGTTTGCATATACATTTCCCATTGCGGCCGCACTGACTCCTTTTTATGTTTTTGGCGGATTTGGAAGTTATGAAGTGTCGTTTCTTTCGGGTCTTGTGCTTGTTGGTATAGATACGCTTGAGGCATCGCGGGTGGCTGTCGCGATTCATATGGAAGAGCTGATTTTTCTTGTCGTGTGCGCCGCGGCAGGGCTTGGGCTTCAGCGTGGATATCTCTTACGACCATGGAAAAAGACAAACTGAAGACTCTTTTTAGCAGAGCTCCTGTGCGCGAAGCAGGAGGGAAATTTTATTTTCTTTCCGGTGTGGGACAGACGCAGGAAGCTGCGGGCAGTGTGCGTGCTTTCTTTAAGCGATGGCCGCGGCTGTATCGCGCTGTTACTTTTGTTATCAGCGACTTGTTTTCTGAAGGGATGAGTGTCGCGGGCGCTGTCAGGCGGGTGTTTCCGCAGGGGATCGGAAGCGACGCTGTAGTGGTCAATATCGGATCGGGTTTGCAGGACATGGATGAGCGGATCATAACGGTAGACATGATAGATTTTCCCTCCGTCCGGGTGATCGCGGATGCCGCGAATTTGCCGTTTCGCGACGCATCATGCGATATGGTGCTTGCCGTATCCCTGCTTGAGCATTGTCCCGAGCCCGAGCGGGTGATTGCCGAGATCACGCGCGTGGTAAAACCCGGCGGATATGTATACTGCGCTGTGCCGTTTCTGTACCCTTTGCACGGATCGCCGCAGGACTATGTGCGTTTTACGCTCCCGGGGCTTATCGGGCGTTTCGGAGCATTCCGCGTGGTCGCCGCAGGTCCCCAGTCGGGACCCGTAACTACCCTGATTATTCAGACGGCGTATACCCTTGCAATCTTTACATCGTTTGGTTCCGACAGGCTCTACAGCGTCCTGCTTGAGTGCTGGATGCTGCTGCTTTTCCCGCTGAGAGTTTTTGATCTTCTGTTTCGGATATTCCCGCATAGGAGCGATGCCGCCGCGGCGATTTATTTTTTCGGAAAAAAAGTATGAGCGCAGACAAAGAAAAATTCTTATTCAGGAAAGCCTTTGTGCGGGGAGAGCTCCACATGGGGTTTTGGAGTTTTGCCAAAAAGGGCACGGGAGCTCTTGATTCGTTTTTTATCCTCTCGTCGCTTTCGCTGTATCAGTTCGGCGTATACCAGCTTCTGCTGTCGCTCTACGCCATTCTTTCCGACTTTTTTCACGATGTTTTCAGCGAAGTCATCACCAATGACATCGCGCGCTTCATCGGCGAGGGTCGCGAAGACAAAGCCAAGCGTCTTTTCTATGACTATGCGGCCTTTCGTCTTGGTATGGCCGTGATTCCCTGCATTGCGATCTTGTTTTTAGCGCCCGTGATTGGGCGCGCCTACGGGTACGGCGCTGATTTCATTTCTTTTGTGCGCCTGATGTCATTTCTTTTTGTGGCAGACGCCGCGGTGCTTATCGCAACCCTGCTTCTCAAGCTCCGGCTTCAGTTTGCGATTTTGGCCCCCCGCGCGACCGCGCAGAAATTTATCCAATTTGTGGCGCTCGCGTCTTTTTACTTTTTCTCCCATATCACGATCCGCGAGATTTTCTTGGCGCAGATCATAGGAGCTTTGGGCGTCGTCGCGGTCATGCTGCCGTCGCTGGTGCGGAGTGTCGCTCCATGGCGGGGGATCGCGCCGTCGCGGGGGCTTTTGATGCCGGGCATTGTGCGGGGCTATGGCAAGTGGGCTTTGCCGCAATCATTTCTTACCGATTTTACCGGCAAGATACGGCCGTGGCTGATCAAGCTCTTTCTTGGTACGGAAGTCGTCGGGCTTTTCGGAGTCGCCAATACGTTTATCTCGGCGATCAAAGATTTGCTCCCGATCCGGACGCCGGGGATCCTCGTGCCGCGCAAGACCGACGATCCTGTGGCGATTGCGCGATTTTATCGCTACGGCACCAAATACTATGTCTGGCTTGCGTTGGCGCTAGTACTCGCCGCCGCCGGAGGAGTACCTGTTGTCGTATATCTTCTGTTTCCGAAGTTTGCCTCGGCGCTTCCGCTATTTTATCTCCTGCTTGTTAGTATCCCTCTATTCGCATTTACCAAGCCCGCAAGTTTTCTTCTCGTCGCGTTTCGCAGGCAGGAGTTTTTATTCTGGCAGGCCGTATTCCAGAGCGCGCTTGCTTTTATCCTGTTGATGGCATTTTTGCCCGCGGTAGGTGCTACGGGCCTTGCATACGCGGAGATCATCTCTATTGCCGTGAGCGGATTTTTGCGCCAGCGGCATATCGTCTCCCAAGGTCTTGCGCCGCGTTTCCATATGCGCGCGCTTTTCGCGCTTGATGCCGAAGACCGCGCAAATCTTGCCTCCATGAAAAGCTATCTTTGGAGTCTTGCGATCCGTCCTGGTTGAGAGAGCGCTTTGTTCCCAACCGAATTCCACTCTTACGTACGATCGTAAATAAGAGTGGAATTCAAAGTTGGGCTTCACTTTGAGTGCAAATCGTAGTATCGTGGCCGCATACCAGTTATGCAGCCTTTTTCAAAGATAGTGCGTTCGGGAGGCGCCGGCGCCTCGGCGGTCAGGAAGATCATGATGCTTGCTGATCGCAAAAACATAATCAACCTCGGATTGGATCCTGCCGAGGTTATTTCGTTTGGAGGGGGATGGGTGGGGCATCAATCGCCCGAGGGTCTTCGCGCCGCATATCGCGCGATTGCGTCAGATGCCAAAGCCTTTTACCGGAGCGGCGCATATAGCGCTACGTCCGGCATGAGCGATCTGAAGCGGATTATTGCCGATCTTGAGCAGAGTTTTTATGGTCTGCGACTGACAGAGGAGCAGATCATCATCGGGCAGAGTGCTACACAGCTCACGCATGCCATGTTTTTGACGCTCCTTGATCCGGATGATCATATGATTCTGTTTGACCCGACATATGCGTCTTTTACGGGACAAGCGCATCTGGTTCAGCGGAGTGAGAAGGGGATCGTGCGCGTGCGGGCGTTTGATCCGAAGACATGGACGTACCGCGCGGAAAAAGATATCCTCGCTGATCTTCGCACTGCCCTATCAAAATATAAGCCGAAGCTGATTCTCTTTTCATCCCCCGACAACCCGACAGGCTATTCTTTTTCCGATACATTTATCCGCGACATGATAGTGGCGGCCGAAAAATCCGGCACATATGTTGCGATGGATCTGACGTATCACGCGCTGTACTTTGGAGACAAGTCTCCCGCGCATGTCGCATACAGCCCCGCAAAGTATAAAAATCTCATCAGAATACACTCCACGTCCAAATGGTGCAGGGGACTTGGCAGGCGGCTCGGGTGGATTGAGGCGGACGCGGCTGTGATTGGCGCAATCGCCGCAGTACAGCAGGGACTTATCCTCTCGCCCGACATGATGCATCAGATGGCGTTTGCCGCGTATCTGAAAAAAAGCATGGCAGACGGGACACTTGTAAAATACTTGGAGACAACACGGCTCAAATACAAACGCGCCGCGGATGTCACCATGGCCGCGATTGATAAGCATGTTGGTGCGCGGTATCTGGCACCCACAGGAAGTCTCTATGTGGTCATGGATGTCGGCCGAGCATCGGAGGCATTTTCCCATGAACTTCTGAAGCGGACCGGTGTCGTCGTGATACCCGGAGACGGGTTCGGGACCTCACTCAAAAACGGCGTGCGGATTTCATTCGGGCCGCTCGTGGATGATCTGAAAAAGATTGAAACCGGCATCAAGAAAATGGGCGATTTTATGCACCCCGTTAGAAGCTTGCGTGGGGTCCCAAGTTCTGCGTCCAATACCTTGAGCAATCGTGCATCGTCACGGTAGGTTGTCGAGTATTCTGCTTCTAACGGGGTAAACGCGAAATGAAAGTACTGCGGCTCAAAGGAAAAGTAGCTCTCATCACGGGATCAAGTACGGGCATCGGCCGCGCGACAGCGCTTGCGTGCGCGGCCGAGGGCGCGCGAGTCGTGGTCAACTGCGCGCGCACTATAGAGCAAGGCAGGGCAGTGGCGGCAGAAATCAAAGCCGCCGGAGGCGATGCTATATTTGTACAAGCAGATGTCTCGCGCGAGGCTGATGTCAAAAAGATGTTTGCCACGGTTGCTAAAAAATGGCGCGGCGTAGACGTGTTGGTCAATAACGCGGGCATCGCGCGCCAAAGCACACTTGCAGAACTTACACCCGAAGCATTTATGCATACGCTTGCGGTCAATCTCCTCGGGCCGTTTCTTTGCATCAAGTATGCCGCGCCCACCATGCGAAAGCAAAAAAGCGGTGCTATCGTCAATGTCGCATCTATCCGCGGATTGGATGTTGCAAGCCGCAAAGACCTTATAGATTACAGCGCGTCAAAAGCAGGCGTCATCAATCTTACGATATCGCTTGCCAAGGAGCTTGGCCCTGACGGCATCCGCGTCAATGCGGTAGCGCCCGGCATCACCGAGAGTGAGCTTGTGAAGCGATTGAGTCCGGAGGCTAAAGGCAAGGCAGTGGCAGGCACGATCTTCAAGCGCATGGCGCAGCCGGAGGAAATCGCGCGCGTCATACTCTTCCTTGCGTCGGACGACGCGTCATATATCACGGGCGAGACGATCACGGCCGATGCAGGATACAGGCTCACTGAACTCTAAACATATGTTATGTCAGATACATGGAACGGCTACAAGAATTTTGACGAATTTTTCACCGCGCAGTGCGCGAAGTTTGCCGCAAGCCCGTGTTTGACCGAAGGCGAAACAGGCAAGTCATACTCGTATGCAGAAATGGACGCATGGGTGGATCGCACTGCGGCATATCTAGTATCTCTTGGCCTCACAAAAGGCGACCGCTTTGCAACTCTCACGCGCAATTGTCCCGAATTCTTTTTTTTGTACCTTGCGTCACTCAAACTCGGCACGCTCATCGTGCCGCTTGCCGTAGACATCCCCGCAGAGGGTATCCGCAGGATGGCCGAGCGCTTTGGCATATGTACACTTTTCTTTGGTGGTGAATCAGAGGCGCTTGTTGCGGGTCTGGGTGACACCATACCGACACTTATCCCTATACGCTCGCTTGCAGAAAAAGTCCCTGCAGATCGCCCTGACAAATCTCTTTTTCAAAACATCACCATGGATGATGCAGGATCGCTTTATTCAAGCTCCGGCACTACAGGAGTACCCAAAGGCATCCCGCATACGGCACGCAATCTTCTCGCCGCAGGGCGATCTCTTGCCGACGTATACGGATTCGGCCCCACAGATACCCAGATGGGAGTTTTGCCCTGCTATCATACGGCACTTGCGATGTACGGATTCTGGCCGAGCGTGATGGTAGGGAGTAATTTCGTGCTCTTTGAGCGATTTCATCGTACGCGATTCTGGCAGGATCTTGCGCACTACAAGATCGCGTTTGTGGAAGTAGTGCCGACGATTCTTACGATACTTCTCAATGCGTCCGAAGAAGGTATAGAGTATGATCTGAAATCTCTACGTTTCATCGGATGCGGATCCGCACCTTTGCCGGTCAATCTTCATCACGCGTTTGAAGATAAATTCAAAGTGCAGGTTGCCAATCAGTACGGCTTGAGCGAGGCCGCACCGACACACCTCAATCCTCCGGAGCGCGCAAAAAGAAAAGACGGCTCTATTGGCCGTCCGATCTCCGTATGCGAAGTCAAAGTCGTGAGTGAGTCGGGCGAGGAAGTAAAGACAGGAGAAACGGGGGAACTCATTATGCGCGGGGACAACGTGATCAAGGGATACTATGAATTGCCTGCTGAAAGCAGTGCAGTATTTCGCGACGGATGGTTTTGGACTGGCGACTTGGGATACAAAGACGCGGACGGATTTTATTTCCTCGCAGGCAGACGCAAAGAGATGATCAGCCGTGGAGGTCAGAAGGTATATCCCAATGAAGTGGATAATATTCTGCTCGGTGCTGTGGGTGTGAAAGAAGCGGCGACTATCGGCGTACCCGATCCCGTGTACGGCGAAGAAGTGGTATCATATGTAACACCCGTAGACGGTACTACACCCGATGAAGGCGCGATTCTCGCGTACTGCGCGACACTGCTCCCCAAATATAAATGCCCCAAGAAGATCATATTCATAGACGAGATACCCAAAACCCCGTCGGGTAAAATCATGCGCCGCGTGCTTGCTGAAAAATATGCAAAAGAAAAATAAAAGCATGAAGCAGAAAAAACATTTTGGAAGAAAAGTCGCGGTAGTTACAGGTGCCGAGCGCGGCATCGGCCGCGCCGTCGTATGCACGCTTGCCGCCGCAGGTATGGATGTCGTGATCGTATATCACAAAGACGCGCGTGCGGGAGAGACACTTGCACGCGAGCTAGACGGCCTTGGTATGCGTGCGATTGCCGTCCGCGCCGACGTATCGGATTTCGCCTCGTGCCGCAATCTTGCGCAAGCCGTCAAAAAAGAATTCGGCAGATGCGATGTATTGGTCAACAACGCAGGCGTGCTCTCGGACAAGACTCTTGCCAAGATGAGCAAAGCGCAATGGGATCTGGTCATCCGTACCAATCTTGACGGCGTATTCAATGTGACGAAACATATGCTTCCTCTCATCCGCGAGGGTGGCGCCATCATCAATATCTCATCTATCATCGGCACCACGGGCAATTTCGGCCAGACCAACTATGCCGCATCCAAAGCCGGCATCATCGGATTTACCAAGTCGCTGTCGCGCGAGATGGGACGGCAAGGGATCACGGTCAATGCGATTGCGCCCGGCCTCATAGACACCGCCATGATCCAGAGTGTCCGCGAAGACAAACGTAATGAGCTTATCAAACGCATCCCCGCAGGCCGCATGGGAACACCGGAAGAAGTCGCGTATCTCGTAGCATTTCTCGCATCCCCCCGAGCCCGCTACATCTCCGGAGCAGTCATCGGCATAGACGGAGGTCTCACATTATAATAAATGGGTGTTTTAAGTTTATGGACAAAGTAAAGAACCAAATCAGACCTATCTATGGCGAGCTTCGCGGTTATCTCTCGGTTGCTCCTGAGAGGGAGAATATTTACAACGAAACGGCTACAAATCTTTCCCGTCAAGTTAATAGCACTATAGATGAGCTGAACTTAGTCTCCGATAAAAATTATGATAAGTTTAAGGTTCATACGAATCACCAACAATTGAATGGCTCATACAGAACCGTACTTCAGTCATTAGATTATCGAACTAAACTCAGTGGATTGATCAGTAAGTTGCAAGGAGAATTTTTCTCAGATGAACAAACTTTACCGACTGGACCTAGTACGGTTATTCATACAACCCAGAACCAGAGTCAAAATCAACAGCAAAGTGTCGTAGTTGATCTGGCAATGTTAGTTGCAGAGAAGCGTGTAGCATATCCTTCGGGGACTCCCGAAAGAAATTTTCTCGATAAACTAGGGGAGGCATTAAAAGCATCAAAAGGTATTCAAGAAATACTTCAAAGTATTTTTTCGATTGCTACTAGTACCGGTATTGGCTTTGAAGCTCTTAAAAAGATTTTCGGGTTTTAGAGGGAGGAGACCTTCTTGCTTTTTACCGCTGGGTGTACCGGCAGGATCATCAGCTTGCAAATGAGAGGTTTACGTTGGTGTGCAAGGTCGTGTCATAGTGTTTTGACGTTCGGATGAAGTTATCGTTAGGTATGTCCTTTGACAAGGAGAAATAAATGGCTGAAACAGTACAGCGGCTCAAGCGAGCCGTGAGGCCGCCCGATGGCGAAGATTGGGCAGAAGATTATCTGGCGCTTTACGGGCACCTGATAAGCGCGGCTATGTGCCTTGCTCATGGCAGGTATTTGCTGAATTATCGGGTACCGCGCCGCAGTTCATGGGGTCCGGGGCTGTATCAGGATTTTCTTGATGTGGTAAGCGAGCATGGCTATGTGGCATGGCAGCGCCAGGAAAATACGACGTCATTCGGTTTTGAAGTTTTTCTAGATAAGGCCCAAAGCAACATTGCGGCGGCGCTTGATGGCACGACCAATGCATGGATCATCCATCGGATGCGCGATGTAGAGGAGCGATCAGTTTATGATGCACAGTTGCTTGGTTTATGGATCGGCGTTCGCCTGCGTCTTCTTGGAGCGGTATTGCCGATGGATGCTTGGTCAAGATTGTCCCAACAGGTAGGAGGTACATTTCCATGGTTTGATCCGGCATCTACGGAGGAAGGTACTTCTGAACATCTGCGCGAACTCTGGCGCACATTTGAGCGGTATAGTGATACCAACACGGCACAGCAGGAGATCCATAGCTTGGCGGGCAGATATGTAAAGCTCATCTCTTCGCAACCCGCATTGCCGCCCGAAGAAAATCGCGAGAAAATCCTGCTTTTTCTTTGGGATCAGATGCGGGTGAGTAGGGCTGGATGCGCGGGTTTGGTTCTGGCACGAGTGAATGCATTCAAACATCTTACCAGAGGAGTAGGCGACAGGTATGACTTTGTGTATGCGGTAGAATGGGTAATTACTGCTAAAGCGCTCCAATGGATCAGTGATTTCTGGCGGGCTATGGTGGAGGATGCGGAGCAGTTGAAAGCGCAGCAAAATCCAACTACATTATAAGGAGTCCCCAATGACAACCTACGTACCGGCGATAGCCCAAGTGTCGGAAGATAGCCCGATCACTAAGCAGTATTTTGATCGCGTGCAGAGGGCACTAACAGCCGCGGCAAAGACAGGCACGCATATGGATGTGTTTACTATGCTGATGGAGGGCCATAAGACATTAGTCTATCATGCGGTCGGCTGGGAGCTTAAGAGGGTCATGGACGAGACCGGCGAGGTGAATAAAAACTTGTGGGAGGTCTTTGTAGCAAGCGTGGAGTATATGCTTGATCGCGATGGGCTGGAAGCATATGCCAGACCTTTCCGTCGGGCCGGTGGAGGCGATCTTCTGCGGTGGATGCGGCGAGCAGACACGGATGATGAGAAAAAAATTGTCATCCGGGCTGTATTTCCACGCGAGTTTGCTCAACGCTCGGCGTGAAAGTTGGTGGCGTAAGTGTGAGTAGCACATTGTAGTAATAGCCGACGGGCATACCACCCGTCGGCTTTGTCATTTTCTGGGATAACGATATAGTAAGTACACATGGCTATACACATAACTGATGCTAAAGTAGAGCAGGAGCAGGACATCCTTGCTTTTTACCGCTGGGTATACCGGCAGGATCATCCGTTGGCAAACGAGAAGTTTTTGCATTGGTGGCTCCGCGACAATCCGTATTTTACAAAAAAAGGATTTTCGGCAAAACTTGCCATGGACGGACAGAAGATCGCAGGACACTACGGTTATACGCCCGTAGGACTTTGGATGCAGGGTGCAGTGCATCGCGCATTTTGGGCTGGCAATCTCGTGGTGGACGAAGCATACAGAAGACAGGGGATCGGCGGGCAGTTGATCGCAGCACTTCGCGATGAGGGAGAAATCGGACTTGATCTTGGCGCAAGTCCCATAGCCGAGCCCATGCTCGTAAAAGAGGGGTGGTGGCATTTAGGAGCTTTGCATCGGTGGGTCGGTGTTTTGGATGCAAGTCGTGCGCGAGGGATCGCCGCGGATCAGAGCGCCATAGGCGTATGCGTCTTGCCGCGTCTCATGCAAAACACGGATGAGAAGTATGAGATACGTCCCATAGAGAGATTTAATTCGGAGCATGATGTGTTTTGGGAGATCCGGCGCAAAACAATCGCATGCGCTACCAATCGAGAAGCCGCGTATCTGAACTGGCGGTATGCGGATCATCCGGTGTTTAAATACAAAATGTACGAGATATGCAAAGGCAACGATATACAGGGATATGCCATCATGCGAGAGGAGCAAGCGCAGGGGATTGAACAGGAGATTACAGTGATGCGCGTGGTGGATATGCTTGCGCATCCCGGGTATGAGGAGCCGCTCCTGCGCCATCTCATGCGCAAGGCGCAGGACAGTGGTGCTGTGCTGATGGATTTCTTTTGTGCCAGTGCGCGATACGGCGCTGTGCTGGAAAAATACGGATTTAAGCGCGAGCCGTGGTCGGGGCGTATCGCACGGCTCTTTAGTCCCGTCGTACTTTCCAAATGGCCGATCAGTTTCAATGTGATCGCGACAAATACAGCGGCGGGTTCTGAACTGCCTTCGCAGGAGGAATGGTACGCGACCACAGGCGACGGAGATCAAGACAGACCCAACAAGCTCTAACCATGCAAAATTCGAGACTCACTACCGTAATGTATCACTATGTCCGGCCGATGCCGGATCCTGATTTTCCGTATTTGAAAGTATGCGCGCTAGCGCGCTTCATCGCACAGCTGGATTATTTGCAGGAAAACTATCGCGTCGTTGGCTGGCCCGATGTCGCGGCGCATCTTGGAGGAAAAGCATCTTTGCCCGATCGCGCGTGCCTGCTGACTTTTGATGACGGCCTGCGTGACGCGTACACCCACATATATCCTCTGCTTTGCCGGCGCGGGCTTTCGGGACTTTTTTTCCCGATGGCGCGTACGCCCGAGCAGGGGCTCGCAGGAGTGCAGACGCTTCAGTTGATTGCAAACAAGTTTTCCGATCCTGTAGAGTTTGAGAGCATGTTGTTTGCAAAGCTGTCGGCAGGCGAGCGCGACCAGTTCATGACGGACATTGCGCGGGAAAAAGCCGAGTATCCACCCGATCGCTTCGGAGAAAACAAGCTCCGATCATTGAGGCGTGTGATCAATACATATATGTTTCGCGAGCTTGAGCCGGTGCTTGAAGAGATATGTCGCGAGAGGATAGGCGAGCCAAAAGAGCTTGGCCGCGCGTTCTATCTTGGGGACGGAGATATACGGGAGATGGTAGCGGGCGGGATGCACTTCGGGGGGCACGGGATCACGCACTATCGCATGACGCGCCTGACCCCCGATGAACTGCATAAAGAACTTGCGGCCTCGCGCGAGTTTTTGGCTCCATACACATCGGGGCCGCTTGCGCTAAGCTACCCGTATGGCGACCATAATGACGCGGTGATGGCCGCAGTGCGCACTGCAGGATTTGTCGCCGCATTTGCCGACAAGGGAGAAGGACTCGCTGACTCTGTCTATGCACTCCCGCGCGTGGATACGATACATGTGCCGCCAAAATGATGTACGAGAAGCAAGAAGTAAGAATCAAGAATCAAGGAGGAGACGCAGGAATCTATGAAAACTATTTTTGTATCAATAATTTCGGGGGTGGAAGCAAAAAATCTTCTGCGCACCAATGTGATATCCGCGCTCGTCGCACGCGAGGACATTCGTGTTGTGCTTTTCGTGCGGAGCCATGAGCGGATCGCGTTTTATGAAAAAGAATTTAGCCACTCGCGTCTCGCGTATGAGGTGGCACCCGATGCGGAATCCGGGCGTATGTGGAGATATTTTGAGCGCCTGCGTCACTACCTCGTAAATACGCGGAGCCAGAAATTGTATAAAACACTCGCGTATCAGGATCGGCGCAATCTGATCGCGTATATTGCAAGCAATCTTGCAAGCGCCACGCTCGCGCATCGCGCGATCCGGCGCCTCGTGCGCGCGCTTGAGATGGCGCTCGTGCGGGACGACCCTTTTGCGCCATACTTTGAGAAGTACAAGCCGGATCGCGTGTTTTTGGCCAATCTCTTTGACGGCACGGAAGTGGATCTCCTGCGCGGGGCAAAACGCCGCGGCATCTCATCTGTAGGATTTATCAATTCATGGGACAAGGTTACGAGCAAAGGATTTGTGCGCCTCCTGCCGGATATTCTGCTGGTGCCCAATAATCTCGTGCGGGATGAGTCGGTGGCACTCCTGGATGTAGCACCCCAAAAAACCGTTGTCGTGGGACTGCCGCAGTATGATATGTATGCGTCTCGCGACGGGCTCTTGCCGCGCGAGGTATTTTTCCAAAGGATCGGGTTTGATCCTGCAAAGAAGCTGGTCGTCGTTGCTCCCGCAGGATCAAGCTACGGGACTACGGACCGTGATATCGTAAACTTGCTTGCATCGCTTGGTGATAAAGGCGCTCTGAAGCATCCCTTTTCTCTCATCGTCCGCTTCCAGCCCAATGACTTTGTGGAGCGCGCGGGATTTCCGGAGCGGTCGTGGATCCGCTATGAGTCGCCCGGGACGCGGTTTGCCGCAAAGCGCGGGATGGACTGGGATATGAATGCGGACGAACTCATGCATCTGAAAAACACGCTTGCCCATGCAGATCTTTTTATCACCTACGGCTCAAGCATTGGGATTGATGCTGGTATCTATGACAAGCCTGTCGTGATGGTAGGATTTGAGATCAATCCCGACAAGCCGCATCTTGACCGGCCGTCGCTCCGCTACGGCACGGAGCATATCACCAAGGCATTGGCTCCCGGCGGCATGTGGCTTGTAAAAAATAGTGAGGAGCTTGCGCTCGCGATCAATGAATATTTTGAAGCGCCGGCGCACGATCGCGAAGGGCGGCAGAAATTGGTCGCGGAGCAGTGCGGCGAAATTGACGGCATGGCAGGGGAGCGCATCGCGCGCGCAATTCTTGCGGGGATTTAACGTTGCGGTTAATGTGGGTCGGAGACCATTACAAAACTCCCTCTCCTGCTGCAATCACGGAAATGAGGCTCTGGCTTCGTCAGTCCTCCTTGACGTATATTGCTCATATACGCCTTTGTCGTCCTTCCTCGCCATAGCCTCATTTCTGTGATTTCGCGACGAAGAAGAGTTTTGTAATGGTCTCTTGGTATGAGTAAGAAAAGTATACGGACAATTTGCGTGATCAACGGCAAACGGGGCGGATTCAACGCCCTGCTTCCGACCATGCGCGCGATTGAAAAGCATCCCGCGCTGAAACTGCAGGTCATGCTGACAGATATGCATCTGGCGGAGCTTTTTGGTAAGACCGTCACCGATGCGCGCACATGGATCCATATCACGAAAACCGTGGATATTGCCCAGCGTGGCGACTCCGCGCGCGAGCGCACGGAGGCTCTCGGACGTGGGCTTGCTCATATGGCAGAAGCTCTTGCCGACATGCACCCTGATATGATCCTGCTCCTTGGCGATCGCTCGGAGACTCTGGTCGCGGCTTTTGCCGCACTCCAACTCAAGATCCCCGTGGCGCACATACAGGGCGGCGAGATATCAGGCAACATTGACGGCATTCAGCGTCATGCGATTACGAAGCTCGCGCATCTGCACTTTGCCGAGACCGAAGACGCGCGGAAGCGGATCATTGCTCTCGGAGAAGAGCCGTGGCGGGTATCGCGCGTGGGTGCGCCGTACATTGATTTCATCCGCGAGAAACTGTATACTTCGCCCCGTGACGTGCGCAGAAAATACGGTCTTGCTCCGCGCGAGAAATTTGTGCTCGTGCTCCAGCATCCGGTGACGACCGAGAGCGAGCGCGCGTATCACGATGCGCACGAAGTGCTCGCGGCGGTCAAAGCATCGGGACTTCGCGCGATCGCGGTGTATCCGTGTTCGGATCAGGGATATCAGGGGATCATAGATGCGCTTGAGGAGGAGAGATCAAACACGCAGTTTACAATCTATAAAAATATTCCCGCGGAGGATTTTATCGGGCTTGAAGCTGAAGCAGTGGCTCTGGTCGGCAATTCAAGCGCGGGGATTTATGAAGCGCCGTATGTCGCATGTCCTTTTGTAAGTGTCGGCAAGCGGCAGGAGGGACGGGAGCGCGAAAACAACGTCATTGATGTCGCACCGGAGCGCGGGAAAATCCTTGCCGCCATCAGACGCGCGGCGAGTCCCGCGTTTCGCAAAAGCATGCGTCCGCGCAATATCTACGGCGATGGGCGCGCGGCAGGACGCATCGTACGCGTGCTTGCATCAGTCCCGCTCGGCTCCAAACTTTTTGAGAAGAAAATTACCTACTAAATCCGTTTTGATGAAAAACTACCAGCTCAAGGAATTTTATGATCGTGTGTACGCCAAGGGCGAGCAGAAGCACTATACAAAACTGCGTCTTGCGGGCAAGAAACTTGCGGCAGATCGCACTGCGGTACTTGCGGAGCTTGACTGGCGCGGCAAGACCGTGCTTGATGTCGGATGCGGCACAGGCGAGACCCCATATCTCATCGCAAAGCGCGGAGCCAAAAAAGTAGTCGGCATTGATTATGCGCCGCAGGCAATCGCGGTCGCCAACGCCACGTATAGGGCATCCAATCTTTCTTTTGAAGTAAAAAATGTCACAGCAGTCCGCGAGCGGTTTGACGCGGTGATCATCATGGGGACACTTGAGCACATAGACAATCCATTGGGACTTTTGAAAAAACTGAAAACGTTGCTCAATCCGGGCGGCTCTATCATTGTGACCTCTCCCAACTGGTCCAACCCCCGCGGATATATGCTCCTGCCTCTGCTCTTTCTCTTCCGCGCGCGGATCACGCTTGTAGATATCCACTACTTCACGCCCGTGGAGTTTATCGGATGGGCAAAGAAACTTGGCATGAAGCTTGCATGGCGCACTACGGATCAAAATTGGTCGCACGGTAAAAAGCTTGTGGCTGATTTTGAGCGCCGTCTGCCCAATGTTCTGCGCGACTCAAAGCTTCCTCTGGATCAGAAGCGCATCAAGGAGTTTACCAAGTGGATTGAGACTCATATTCTCCCGCTTGAAAAAGATCAGCTACATACCGGCGCTATCGGCGTATATCACTTCAGGAAAGGCGCTTGAACAGGCTCTCATACATAGCATGAGAAATGTCTTTCGGGGGAGCGTTGCCGCACAGTGCCAAAACGGGGAATCGCCAAAGCGATCCGCTTTGTCGCGATGGCGTCTGACGTGGGCGCGGCGCAGGCACTTGCTCGCGTATGTATTTGGCGGGTACAAATGGCAGATTGCCGCTCTCATGACGCTCGGTTTTCTCTCCGGCATTTTGGGAGGCTTGGGGATCGGCGTGGTGATCCCGCTTTTTTCGTTTACCGTCGCGGATCAGGCTTTCGGGAGCGACTTCGTGTCGCAGGTCGTCTCCCAGACATTCGGATTTTTCGGACTTGAGCCGACGTTGAGAGTCTTTTTGATTCTCATCTCGGCTCTTTTTATCGTGAAAGCGATCGTGACGGTGATCTTTGGGCGAGTCACGATCAAGATCAGCAGCGACTACGAGCGGCAGACCGTGGATAGGCTGTACCGTCTTGCGTTTTCCGCCGACTGGCCGTTTTTGCGTTCGCAGAAGATCGGCCATCTCCAAAATCTGCTGACGGTAAGCGTTCCGCACGGCGCGCGCCTGATACTTGCGATCAGCAGCGGTTTTCTCAATTTTGCGAATTTTCTTATTTTTCTCATTGTTGCGCTGAAGCTCTCCGTCGCGGTCACGCTTGTAGCCCTCGCCCTGGGCATCGTGGTGCTGATATCGTCCCGCACGCTCCTGAAGCGGTCGCGCGTGTACGCACGCGCCCGCGCAGGTCTGAATGCGGATATCGCCCATGAAGTCAACGAGAATATGACGGGTCTCAAAGTGATCAAGGCCACTGGGGTAGAGCGCTATGCGGCCCGGCTCGGGTCTTTGTTTTTTGAGAATATGAGCGTACTCCGGGTGCGCGGCTCCGTGATCAAGATTATCAATGCGGCCGCCATTGAGCCGGTGAGCATCATATTCATCATCGTGCTGTTTGCGGCTCTCTATCATCGCCCGCAGTTTGAGCTTGGAGTTTTTATAGTGATCGTGTACTCTATACACAAGATATTTACGTACGTGAACCTCCTCCAGGATATGCTTCATTCCGTAAGCGACGCATTTCCCTACGTACAGCAGATGGTTGCCTTTGAGGAGGCTGTCACTAAGCATCAGGAGATACAAGACGGAAAGCGCGGGTTTCGTTTTGATCGCGAGGTAGAATTTCGCCGTGTGAGCTTTACATACGGCAGCCGTACCGTTCCGGCGCTGGCAGATGTGAGTTTTACGGTGCGCCGAGGCGAGATGGTGGGCATCATCGGGCCTTCGGGTGCGGGCAAGACGACATTGACGGATCTTCTTCTGCGGCTCTTCGCTCCATCCGACGGGGGTATCCTGATTGATGGCATAAACGCAGGGGAGATTGATCTGGACGGATGGCGATCACAGGTCGGGTATGTGCCGCAGGATACGTTTTTAAAAAACGACACGATCGCCAACAACATACGATTTTATGACGAAGCCATAAGCGACGCGGAAGTGGAGGCCGCGGCTCGGACGGCCTATCTCGGAGATGTGCTGGCTCGTCTGCCGCAGGGCCTCGCGACGGTGGTCGGCGAGCGGGGCGTGCGTCTGTCGGGAGGCGAACGCCAGCGGATCGCGCTTGCCCGGGCTTTGGCGCGCTCCCCCCAAATACTGGTGCTGGATGAGGCGACCAGCGCCTTGGATCACGAATCGGAAGCGATGATTCAGAATGCGATTTTGAATCTTAGGGGAGACAAGACGATTATTGCGATCGCCCACCGCCTGTCCACGATCACTCATGCCGATCGCCTGGTCATCCTGCGGGAAGGACGGGTCGTGGAGCAGGGAAAGCCGTCGGAGCTTCTGAAAAATGTGGATTCTTATTTTTATAAAGCTCACCAGATCACGGTGACATAGGATATGGGTGGATTCAAGACCATAACCAAATGCCGGAGTTGCGCAAGCGGAGAGATTCGTCCGTTTTTCAGTCTGGGCGCGCAGCCGCCTGCAAACGCTCTGCCCTTGGGATCGAGCAAGAAAGAAAAAGCATACCCCTTATCGCTTGACCGGTGCGCTCGGTGCGGCCTGGTACAGCTCCATGAGACCGTAGATAAGCGCTTCCTTTTTTCCCATTACCTCTGGGTGACGGGGACGTCCGGCACCGCGCGCGCATTTGCCGAGCAATTTTCCCGTGCGTGCCTTGCCCGCGCGGGCGATATGACCGCAAGCTATGTGCTGGAGATTGCAAGCAACGACGGGACATTTCTCATCCCGTTTCAGAAGAAGGGGTATAGGGTGCTCGGCGTGGATCCGGCAAAAAATCTTGTAGCACTTGCCAGACGCCTCAAAGTGCCGACCACATGCGCATTTTTTGGGAAGCGCGAAGCGGAACGCATCCGCGCGCGCCGGGGAGCGGCGGGGCTTGTGATCGCAAGGAACGTATTGCCGCACGTCGCCAACACGCGCGACTTTGTCGCGGGCCTTGCCGCGGCCGTGCATGAGGAGGGAGTCGTGGTGGTGGAGGCGCATTATGCCAAGATCATGCTGGAAGAACTCCATTATGACTCCATTTATCATGAGCATCTTTGCTACTTCACATTTAAGACTCTGGAGCGGCTGTTGAACGAGTTCGGACTTTTTGTATTTGATGCGACCCGGAGTCCGATCAGTGGCGGATCCATCGTCGTCTATGCGTCCAAGACAAAGCGCCCGGAGCGGGTATCGGTAAGGCGTCTGCGCGCGACGGAAACCAAAGACGGGACAAACAGCCTCTCTTCGTGGCGGGATTTTGCTAAGCGCGCGCGCGAGCATCGGCGGGCGTTTGTCTCGCTTCTGCGGCGGGAAGTGCTGGCCAAGAAGCGGATTGTAGGTTATGGCGCGTCAGCCCGGAGCTCCACTCTCCTGAATTTCTGCAAGATCAATCGCCGTGTGATTGAAGCCATTGCCGATCAGAATCCGCTCAAGCATGGCCGCTGGACCGTAGGCTCGCAGATACCCATCAAAGATCCGGCGGAGGTTTTTGCGATGCATCCCGATGTGGTCTGCATCCTTGCATGGAACTTCAAAGATGAGATAATGCGTAATGCGCGGCGTATCTATGGGTATCGGGGACCGTTTATCGTCCCCCTGCCTTTTAAGCCCGCCAAAATTCTGTGACAGACCACACACAAGGATCAATAGAAGGAGTGCGCATAGTCCCGCTCAAACGGATTCCGGATGAGCGGGGGACGATTATGCACGGGCTTCGGGCCGATGCCATGACGCATCCTTTTGGCGAGGTGTATTTCAAAAAATTATATCCGGGGATCATCAACGGATGGCATGTACATGAGACCCTGATGTTGAATTACATCTGTCTCTCCGGCATGATGAAGCTCGTACTGTACGATAATCGCGAGCACTCTCCGACGTATCGTCAGTTTCAGGAGGTATATTTCGGCGACGACAATTATTGTCTGATCCATATTCCTCCCGGAGTCGCCAATGCGTCAAAGAGCATGACCGCGCCTCATGCCCTATTTTGTAATGTTGCATCCGAGCCGCATGATCCTTCTATAAAATACCGGAGGATTAGTCCTCATTCCGGAGAAATACCGTACGATTGGGCAAGAAAAGATTTTTAACCATCTTTCGTTATGATCATCGTCCGCGCGCCGTTACGTATGAGTTTTGTGGGGGGAGGCACCGATCTCCGCGATTTTTATCATATGTCTCCGGGCCGCGTTATCTCCACGGCGATTGATCAATACGTATATGTAGCGGTAAACCGTACGCCGCTGATGAAAAGGATTTCAGTCCGCTATTCGCTCGGGGAGGTAGTGGATCATCCGCGCGAGCTCAAAAATGACCGTGTCCGGGAAGCTCTCCTTGATCTGGGGATTGAGCACAGCATTGAAATCGGGACATTTTCGCATCTGCCGGGGCATACGGGTCTTGGGTCTTCATCGGCGTTTTCCGTGGCGCTGATGAAAGGCCTGCACGCCGCTCTGGGGAAAAACATTGACAAGCACGGGATTGCGGAAGCCGCGTGCCGTCTGGAGATTGATCTGGTCGGAGATCCCATCGGAAAGCAGGATCAGTATGCCGCAGCACTCGGAGGGTTCAATGTGCTTGAATTCAGGCCGGATGAATCCGTAGTGGTTGATCCGGTCATGCTTGATTACCAGCGGCGGCGCGAATTTGAGAATCACCTGCTTCTTTTCTTTAGCGGTATCCATCGCAAAGCCGCGTCCGTACTCACCGAACAGAAAGCCAATACTGTACGCAATCGCGAGACTCTCCAAGCAATGGCCGATTCCGTCTTTGAATTCAAAGACCGGCTGATGGAGGGAGATTTTGAAGGTCTTGGCCTGATGTTGCAGAGCGCCTGGGAGCGGAAGAAGCTTCTTTCCTCCCATGTCTCAAATTCCGCGATCAACGGCCTTTACGAAGCGGGGATTTCGGCTGGCGCATGGGGCGGGAAGATACTGGGTGCTGGCGGCGGCGGATGTCTGCTCCTGCTGGCGCCACCCGAGCGGCAGAAGACGATCCGTGATACGCTCAAGAAGCGCGCGGCAGAACTCGCACTCCACGATTTTCAGGAACTTCCGGTGAGATTTGCGCATTCGGGCGTGGAGGTGATGGTCAACAGCGATCATTCGCGGATGATGGCATAAGCCTGTATCCATACATATGGAGAAATACATACGAAACTTTGGAGGACTTGTGGCATCTGCGCTTGCGACGATGCCCGATCGTGAGATTGCGCGGGCTATGGGAATCATCCAAGCCACGTATGAGCGGGACGGCAAGATTTATATTTTTGGCAACGGCGGATCGCTGGCTCTTGCCACGCACTGGGTGAGTGATTTTAATAAGACGGTTTTTAGCAGGCATCTCACAAAGGGAGTCCGCAGGTTTCAGGCAATCCGGCTTCCTACGACCGAGGAGGAATTGACGGCTTGGGCCAATGACGTCGGCTATGAGATGGTATTTGCGGGACCGCTGGAAAATTATATGCAGGAGATTGACGCTGTGATTGCGATCTCAAGCTCCGGCGCGTCGCCAAATGTCATCAAGGCGGTGGAGTTTGCGCAGAGCCGCCATGTGCCGGTAATCGGGCTTTCCGGATTTGACGGCGGCCGTCTCAATGAGCTCGCGGATGCCAAGATTTTAATTCGGACGGAAAAAGGAGCGTATGAGGTGGTGGAAAGCGTACACGGCACGATCCTGCATCTGATGACACGGTATTTCAAAGATTATTTTGATCATGCTCTTGGGGCTCGAAATGCATGAAAGTCTTGCTTACGGGTCATCGCGGATATATCGGGGCTGTGCTTGGCGAGATGCTCGCGGCTCGCGGTCATGAAGTTGTCGGATACGACACCGGGCTTTATCGGAATGCCTTCGAAATCCCCGCCGTTTACGGCGGGGATGAAGGAGGCAAAAGGTTTTTTGAGTCAGCGGAGCCGACACTCTACCGTCAAAGCCCGCCCGGATACCCTGCCCCTTGGGGCAGGGTCGGGCTTTATGACGGTTCCGAATTATATCCGTGGAGGTGTACGTTCCGCGAGATACATAAAGACATCCGGGACGTATCGCCGGAGGATGTGGACGGCATTGAGGGAGTCATACACCTTGCGGCGCTTTCCAACGATCCCTTGGGCGAGCTGGATCTGCGCCTCACCGAGGAAATCAATTTTCAGGCCACGGTGCGGCTCGCGGAGCTTGCCCGAGCCGCCGGAGCAAAGCGGTTTGTTTTTGCCTCCACCCAGAGTATCTATGGGATTTCGCGCACTGATGAAGAGCTTGACGAGGAGAAAAGCGAGAAAAATCCGATCACGGCGTATGCCAAGACCAAATGGCGGGCCGAGCAGGTATTGAAGCCGATGGGGACGGATACGTTCACTGTGGTTTTCCTGCGCCCGGCAACGGTCTTTGGGGCAAGCCCCATGCTCCGATGCGACATCGTATTCAATAATCTGCTGGCTTCGGCCTACACTACCGGCAAAGTGGAAATTAAAAGCGACGGAACTCCGTGGCGCCCGGTAGTGCATGTGCGCGACGTGTCTGCCGCTTTTATCGCAGCGCTTGAAGCGCCCGCCGCGATCGTCGCGGGACAAGCATTTAACGTCGGGATTCCCAACGGCAACTTTACGGTTCGCCAGATTGCCGAAGCGGCACAGCGCGCAGTGCCGGGGAGCGAGCTTGTATTTTCGGGCGAGCATGGGAGCGACGCGCGAACATATCGGGTATCTTTTAATAAAATACTTACGGCGCTAAAAGATTATTACCGGCCGGAATGGGATCTTGACCGCGGCGGGCGGGAGATGATTGAGCTTTTCAAAAAATGTGGATTTACGGCGGATCAATTCCGCGGCAGAGCCGTAAACCGCCTCGCGCAGATCAGATATCTGCGGTCGGAGACAAAGCAGATAGATGATGATTTACGGTGGCGATAATCAGACATGCAACGCATCACTCAAGCGGTGATTTTGGCGGGCGGCAGGGGTATACGCCTGCGTCCCATAACCAATACGACCCCCAAGCCGTTGGTTGAAATCAACGGCCGTCCGTTTCTTGCCCATCTGCTTGATCTGCTGAAAAAGAACGGGATAAGTGAGGTGGTTTTGCTTTTGGGATATCTGCCGGAAAAGATCATGGAGTACGTCGAAGACGGCTCAAAGTTCGGACTGTCGGTGCGGTATTCTGTAGGCGGCGTGGAGGATGAGACCGGCACGCGCATAAAAAATGCGGCGCTACTTCTCGCGGATCATTTTCTTCTGCTCTATTGCGACAACTATTGGCCGCTTGATCTGCATGCATTGGAAGCGTTTTACCGCGGGAAGGGGACGCTCGCAAGTGTTACGGTCTATGCCAACAGAGATCGCGCGAAGAAAAACAATACCAAAGTAGAGGACGGATATGTGACGGCCTATGACCGGTCCCGCACGGCTTCGGATCTGAACGGCGTGGAAATAGGGTTTTTTATCATGGACAGGAGTATAACGGATATGATGCCGCCCGGTAACTTTTCCTTTGAAGACGTGATCATCCCGCGCCTGATTGCGTCTCGCGAGCTGGCAGGCTTTATGACGGACCACGCATATTATAGTATCGGGAGTTTGGAGCGCCTGCCGGAGACGGAGAAATTTTTGCGCCCTCGCTCCGTCGTATTTCTTGATCGCGACGGCGTGATCAACAAGCGGCCGCCGCAGGGCGAGTACGTAAAAAATATCGGGGAATTTGAGTTTTTGTCGGGCGTGCGCGAAGCACTGCGGCTCCTGAAGGAGGATGGTGCTGAAGTATATATTATTACCAATCAAGCGGGGATCGGCCGCGGCATGATGACAGAGGCTGATCTTGCCGCGATCCATGAATATCTGCGGCGTGATGCCGCGCGCGCGGGGGGCGCGATAAACGCGATCTATTATTGCCCGCATGCTTGGGACGCGGGGTGCGAGTGCCGCAAGCCGCGCCCGGGTATGTTTTTTCGGGCAGGCCGCGAGCACGCAATCAACTTGACAGCGTCGTGGTATGTAGGCGATGATCAACGCGATCGGGAGGTCGGCGATGCGGCCGGATGCCGTACGGTCCTTGTGACTCCGGAAAAAAATCTGCTTGATATTGTTAGGAATGAAATTTTAGTCCATGAATGAAAAAATTTGTTCGCATCACGTTGGTGGACGATCCGGAACTAGAGCGTTTCCGGTGCTCATGCGGTTTGAGTCGGATTTCGTCAATGTGCTCTACGATGCAGACCCGGAGTGCGCCGTTCAGATGGAAACTCTGCTTAAAGATAGCGCATCGGAAACAAAAGTATTACCCTATTGTCTTGGCGGAAAAAGAGGAAATGCAGTATTCAATATAAATTATGATCCCTATACAAGCTCACTCCTATCGCTAAATCCCAAAAAGAGAGAGTGGTACTTTTATTTCCGGAAGCATCAGCACGACTATATTCTGGGAGAAACATTCAAGACTATTGAGCGGCAGAAGATGCCCGTAACAACGCTTGATTTCGTTATTCGCGATCAATCAATTCAGCCGCCTGATATTCTTTCTATTGACGTACAGGGTACGGAGTGGGATGTCTTGAGAGGTGCGAAAAGAACGCTGGATCGGCATACGGTCGCGGTCATCGCCGAAGTGGAATTTCACCAATTATACAAAGGGCAGAAACTTTTTGGCGACGTGAGCGCCTTGCTGCAAAATCAAGGTTTCCAATTTGTGAAATTCAAAAAATATTTTACGGAATTTTCGCCGTACCGCTACCCCATAGGCCTTCGGGGGGAAGGATTCCAGGGGTCATCCGACGCATTGTTTTTCAAAGACATCGCTTCGGTGAAAAAGGAAAAAAATCTCAAAAAACGCACGCTCATGTTCCAAAAACTGGCCTTTATCGCAATCGTATTCAATCAGTTTGAATTTGCGCTCCAGTGCCTGAAAGAAATTTCGTCAGAGTTGAGGAATGAACCAAACGAATTGAATTATCAGGCGTTGACAAGAATGTTCGCCCAAGAAACTGCGCGAGTTCCAAAAGTCTTCCCGCCTACTTTTAAGGAAGAATATACATTTGCCCAAAGCCGCGAGAGGTTCAATCAAGAGGCGACGCTTGAGGAAGGCAAAGAGCGAGTGGTAAGTGCGTCAAGCATGAAACGCGCTTCCGACTCAAAGATAGAAAAACTTTTTCGAAAGTATGATTTGTCATCCCAGGCCGATCTCATAAAAAAAATGCGGCTGCAGCAAGAGAAAGCATGAGATAGTAGCAGTGTTATCTTCACAAGTTTCGCTAAAGGAACTAGGACGATTTTGTAAAATAATTTTATGAATAATGATGCATTGTGGGAAGTGAAGAAGATCGTTATTGATGAGGAGGCTGACGAGATGATTCTTGGAAAGGATGGAAGGCGCATTCCATTATACTCTCCTGAAGGATTTAAGATTTTATCCGCTCTATGGCTCAAGGTCGGATGGGATCAAAAGCACATGTATTCTTTTTCATGGTTCGGGCGGCCCATCATCCAGATACCCGAAGACTGTTTCCGGGTTCAGGAGGTGATATACGAGATAAAGCCGGATGTGATCTTGGAAACGGGCATTGCGCATGGCGGATCTCTTATATTTTATGCGTCACTCTGCAAGGCTATGGGACATGGCAGGGTGATCGGGATTGATATTGAGATCCGGCCTCATAATCGCACGGCACTTGAGGCGCATGAGCTTTTTCCTTTTATCACCATGATTGAGGGCGATTCATCTGCTCATGAGGTACGCGAGCAGGCGGGGCGGCTCATCCGCCCCGGGGAGAAGGTCATGGTCATTCTTGATGCGGGACATACCTACGCGCACGTGATGAAGGAGCTTGAGTTGTACAGTACGCTGGTGTCTCCCGGCTCCTACATCGTGGCGACCGACGGCTCGCGCGCCGTTCTGGGCAATACTCCGCGCGCCAAAAAGCAATATGCCGATACGCCGAGCTGGAAAGAGAATAATCCCCTGAACGCGCTGCAGGATTTCGTAAAAACCCATCCTGATTTTGCGATCGTGGAGCCGAAGTTTCCTTTTAACGAAAGCCCGATTGATTTTCGGATAACCCACTGGCCTTCGGCATTCATCAAGCGTATGGCATGACGACTCCCAACAAACAACTGCGCCGGAAGATTTTGGAGGTTATCAGCAGGGGCGGCTCTCCCCATATCGCATCCGCGTTTTCCATGGTTGAGATTTTGAATGCCGTATTCCGGACGATGGCACTGGAAAAGATAAAGGATGGAGCGCGGGATCGGGACCGGTTCGTGATGAGCAAAGGACACGGCGCGGGCGCCCTCTACGTCATCATGCACGCATATGGCTTGATGGGAGATGATGATCTGGCCTCTTTCCATGCAAACGGCTCGCTGCTCGCGGGCCATGCGAGTCATTTCGTCAAATACATAGAGCACTCCACCGGAGCTTTGGGGCACGGACTTTCACCGGCGCTCGGCATGGCGATCGGTTTGCGCGCGCTCAAAAGCGAAGCGCGGGTGTTTGTGCTGGTGGGGGACGGCGAACTGCACGAAGGATCAAACTGGGAAGCCATCATGCTTGCCGGCCACCTGGGCATGGAGAATCTGTACGTGCTTGTGGACAGCAACGGATACGATCAGATGGGGCCGTTGGGATCGTCCTGTGGTATTGAGCCTCTACGGGCAAAATTTGAAAGCTTCAATTTTGCGACGGCGGAAGTTGACGGTCATTCCGAGCAAGAAATTATGGGAGTGATACAGAAATCAGAAAACAAAAAACCGACTGCGGTCATCTGCCGTACGGTTAAAGGAAAAGGAGTCTCATTTATGGAAAGCAATGTCGTCTGGCATTACCGGACGCCCGCGGGCGAGGAGTATGAAAAAGCGCTGGCCGAATTAAACGATTAGGGTTTTGTACGACCATGAGAGCTATACTTTTTCATAAGATTTATGAGTCCATGCGGCGCAATCCGAACCTGTTTTTCCTGACAGCCGGAGTCGGTTTCAATCTGATTGAGCCGATGTGCAAGGAATTTCCGGATCGCACCATGAATGTCGGTATCGCGGAGCAAAATTTAGTCGGTGTCGCCGCGGGGCTTTCCAATCTCGGATTTAAAGCGATCTGCTACTCCTATACCAATTTCCTTGCCGAGCGCGCATTTGAGCAGATCAGAAACGATATATGCCTCCATCGCTATGCGCCTATTTTCATCGGTACGACCGCGGGTTTTGATAACGCAGGACTTGGCGCGACGCACCATGCGCTAGATGACATCGGCGCGCTGAAGACGCTCCCGCATCTTAAGATTTACTCTCCGTCAAGCTCCGAATCCATAGGATTGATTTTTGATGAGGCGCTCGCGTCGGACATGGCGTCTTTTATCCGGTTTACCAAAAATGATTTTTCGGAAGGGCATCCCGTATCCGACGCAAACCGTTTTGTCATAGAACGCCATGCCAAGATTCTGATCATCTCCCACGGCAAAATGGTCGCAAACTCCGTCAGGGCCTCTGAATTTTCTTCGGGATTTGACCTATTTGCCATGGATCGGATCAAGCCTCTTGACGCAGGGAAACTGAAAGATCTTTTCGCCGGTTACCGTGCGATCGTGGTCGTTGAAGACAATTTCAAATCGGGACTGTATAATTCCCTGGCCCAATGGATGGCCGAGAATGATGTAAAAAATACCCGTCTTCATTCAATCAGTGTGGAGGAAACATATCGCGGAGAGATCGGCACTGCGGCATATCTGGAAGATCTCAACGGCCTGAATCCGAAACAAATAGCCGATTTCATAGGTCTAATAAATAAAGATTTATCTTCGTATGATGAAATTTAGCCGCATCCTCCGTCTTTTTGTCCTAGCGCTTATTTTTGTCATTCCATTCATCCCTCTCGTCGTGACGACGAGTCTCTTGTTTCCGTACATTACCGGAAAAAATTTTGCATTTCGTATCTTGGTGGAGCTCGCTTTCGGCGGATGGGCAATTCTTGCCATTACAATGCCCTCCGTCAGGCCCCGTTTTACCCGGTTTGCGTGGTTGTTGATTATCTTTCTCGGTGTTATCGGGATCGCGGACATTTTAAGCAGGGATCCTTTTAAGAGTTTTTGGAGCAATTTTGAACGGATGGAAGGGTATATCACGCTCCTGCATCTCTTCGGCTATTTTCTTGTCGCGCGCGCCATGCTGTCCGGGGAAAAACTATGGACTCGTTTTTTCCAGACGTCCATCGGAGTAAGCGTAGTCGTATCACTGCACGGCACTCTACAGCTTATGGGCGCACTGCCCATGTATCAGAGTACAAACCGAATAGAAGCGACGCTGGGCAACGCTTCTTATCTTGCGGCCTATATCATGGTGCATATCTTTTTGACGCTTTTTCTTTTGATGCGTGAAGAACGCTCGCGTCTCATGCGGTATGTCTACGGCGCCGTCATCATTCTTGAGGCGGTTATTTTGTATGAGACCGCTACCAGGGGCGCAATACTGGGAGCCATTGCCGGTCTGCTGGCATTTGGAATCATCGTTTCTCTGACAAGACATCGTATGAAATCGCTTCGCGCTGTCGCACTGGCAGGTTTCGTAGCGCTTGGTATCGGCATCGCTCTCATATTCGCTTTTAAAGATACCGCGCTGATACGCTCCTCAACCCCTTTGAAGCGGTTTTCCTCCGTATCGCTTGCTGAAGCAAAACCGCGATTCTTGCTCTGGAATATCGCGTGGCAAGGTTTCAAGGAGCGGCCTCTCTTGGGATGGGGCCAGGAGAGTTTTAATTATGCTTTCAACAAATACTATGACCCGAAGATGTATGCGCAAGAGCAGTGGTTTGACCGTACGCACAATGTCTTTCTTGACTGGCTTATTGCCGGGGGTCTTGCGGGACTTATCAGTTATGCGGCACTTTATGTCTATGCGTTTTTTGCCGTATGGTCCGGTGTCAAACCTTCTCCGGTGCCCGGAGCGATACTG
>Ga0209542_10001321_pt1 | contig 58409 bp, 51 predicted proteins | sample RifCSPhighO2_01_FD_184028 | JGI IMG/M metagenome (GOLD analysis project Ga0209542, IMG submission 184028) | Soil microbial communities from Rifle, Colorado - Rifle CSP2_plank highO2_0.1 (SPAdes) (version 2) | ecosystem: Environmental > Terrestrial > Deep subsurface > Rock core/Sediment ...
CAGAAAAAAAATAATCATGAAGAAGGTTTTTGTAATAATTCTAAACTTTAAGGTTAAAAAATTGGCTTTGAGGTGTATAGAGTCAGTAAAAAAATCAACATATAAAAATACTGAAATTATATTAGTTGATAACGATTCAGATGATGGAATTGAGGAAGATGTAAAGAAGTTTGATATTTATTTTATTCAAACTGGTAAAAATATGGGATATTCTGGAGGAAATAATGCTGGAATAAAAAAGGCACTAAAGAGCGGTGCAGATTATATATTCATCTTAAATCCTGATACGGTAGTTGATAAAGATTGTATAAGACATTTGGTGGATGGAGCTGAAAAATACAAAGCCGGGATAGTTGGATCGAAAATATATTTTAATGGATCAAAAAAAATCTGGTATGCAGGAGGAATTTTTGATAAGGAAAATGTAATAGGCAGCCACCGTGGAGTTGATGAGATGGATCGTCGGAAATACGATATCCCGGAGGAAACAGATTTTGTGACCGGAGCAGCGATGATGGTTAAGCGGGAGCTGTTTGATAAAATAGGTCTACTAGATGAAAGATATTTTCTATACTATGAAGACGCAGATTTTTGTGAAAGAGCAAAAAGAGCCGGGTTTAAAGTGTTCTATATCCCGGATGCAGTGGTAAACCATGAAAACGCAGCGTCGTCCGGTCTTGGGTCTCCTTTACAGGATTATTATATAACCCGAAATAGAATGTTATATGCTTCAAAATTTTTACCCATGAGGACTAAATTTGCACTTTTCAGGGAAGCTTTAAGAAACTTTGGAAATCCAGTTAGAAGATTAGCTTTCTGGGATTTTATAACAGGAAACCTCGGAAAAGGATCGTTAGGCTAAACCAATAGGAGTATGGTAATCAGGTTCTCTAAAATATCTTTGTGGAATTTCCGGCACTTCAATTCTTGGCTTAAAGAAAGCTCTTGCAAAAGCACTTTCAAGAATCTCAACCCTTTGATTTCTTCTTTTTGGAATACTCCCAAAAAATTCTTCAGTTTCACCAGCAATAGCTAATAATGAGCCATCATATAATAAATGAACATGTTCGGTGTTTACAACACGAAAAGGTTCACGGTTCCGCATATTCCTGTGTTCTTTTCGAATATCTAAAGCAACCTTATCAGTATTTTCCCAAATTAAAGTTTCTAAATTCAGCTCAGGAAATAAAGGTCTGACTGCCCAACCTTCACTGTTAGTATCTCTTAAGCTATTTCCTAGATGTCTTGCGGCTCGTTCCATCCGTTGAGTTATTTGTTTAGGAGTAAATTTTATTTGTATTTCTGGATTACTAATATATAGATTATAAATATTGCGATTTGTAAATTCCTCAATCATACTAATGATTCCCATTTTTCTAAGTCTAACTGCCATAAGTTCTAGATTATTGAGGACTTCCGGCATTCCAGAGTCTCTTTTATCAAGCCAAATTCTATGTGATTCTGCTCTTCTTAATTGCTCAGCTTCTTTTTCAGCCTGAATTTTTTGTCTTTCTGTTTCAATAATAGCTTTTTGTTCAGCTACCAAGGCATAGTATCTTTCTTTTACTGACATATAAACTTATATATAGTTTATTACTCTAATGTTTGTCAATAGGTATTAAGGATTTTTACTTGCGTTTGAATGCGCACTCACTTATCATTAATATATGCTTTCGGTAATTATTTTGACCAAGAATGAGGAGAAGATGATTGGGGCATGTCTTGAATCTGTTAAGTGGGCGGATGAAATAATTATAGCTGATAATGGCTCAACGGATAAAACCCTGGAAATCATTAGGAGTGACAAGTCGCTAGAGTCTAGAGTCAAGGTAATGAAGTTTGCAGAGCAGGACTTTGCAAGTTTGAGGAATAAAGCGATGGAGGAGGCAAAGGGGGATTGGGTTTTGTATGTGGATGCAGATGAGAGAGTTTTGGAGTCGTTAAGGGAAGAGATCCTGAAACAAGCCGCTCCTGAAAGGAGCGAGCCTCGCCCTTGGCGGGTTCAGGATGACGTAAGGTTGGCTCAGGATGGGTGCTCAGCATTTGCCATTTCCAGGAAGAATATTATTTTTGGAAAAGAAATTAGTTATGGTCCGTATAAAAAAGATTGGGTAATAAGGCTTTTTAGAAAAAAGGATTTTGAAAAATGGACAGGAAAGGTACACGAAACCCCGCATTTCAGAGGAAAATTAGGGTATACAAAGAATTCATTTTTGCATTTAACTCACAGAAATGTTGATCAATTTGTTTTAAAAAGTCTGGAGTGGAGTAAAATTGATGCAAAGCTTCGTTTGGAATCTAACCATCCAAAAATGTCCGGTTGGAGATTTATAAGAATTCTCATTACCGAACTTTGGAATCAGGGAATAGCTCGTCGCGGATTTTTCAATGGAACAGTTGGAGCAGTGGACTCCATTTTGCAGGCATTCAGCATGTATATAACATATGTTAGACTTTGGGAACTTCAACAGGAAAAGCCTTTGGAAAAAGTTTACGAAGAAATTGATAAGAAACTAATTGAAAGTGGTTTTAAACATTAACGGTTCTAATGATTCGAATCATTAGAACTATGTGATAATGTAACATGATTAAGACAGTTTATGATAATTTTAAGAGGTTTAGACTTTTTAAATCAAAATTGCAACCTTGGTGGAGTATAATAGGGGCACCGGTTTTGCAGGAGCCTATTTTTAGGTATCTTCCTTATTTTCTGCTCTATTTACCAACTAGTAGATATTGGGAAGTAGGAATTTTAAGCTCTATACCATATGCAATAGTTCATTTTTATTTTGGTAAGAAAATTGTAGTTTATACATTTTTCTTAGGTCTTTTCTTTTGGTGGATAATGGTAAATTTCGGGTTATTGGTAGCAATTTTAGCTCATAGCTTTCATAATATTTTTGTAGCTATTGTATTAGGTAAGAAATGGTTTGTTAAATGAGCTTGGATATTTTTGATTCTTCGGATTCAACCTGTTAAGCTATTAATATTGTCATTCTGAACGTAGTGAAGAATATAATGGATCCCGGATCAAGTCCGGGATGACAAAGGTAGAGATTGCCACATCGCTTCGCTCCTCGCAATGACGGAATTTATGAAAATTGGAATTTACTCACCATATCTTGATACTGCTGGCGGTGGGGAGAGATATATGATGAGTATTGCGGAATTTTTGTCGCAATCTCATGAAGTTCATGTTTTTTTGGACGCTCACCTCTTCGAAATTGGCAAGGAGAAAATTAAAGAAAAAATTGAAAGTCTTCATGGAATTGACCTTTCAAATGTTAACTTTATAAAAGCTCCTATTGGAGTCGGAAGTTCCTTTTTTGAAAGACTTATTTTTTTAAAAAGTTATGATTTACTGTTTTATTTAACAGATGGCAGTATCTTTTTCTCAACTGCAAAAAAGAATATCCTACACATTCAATCCCCACTAAAAAATACTAATAATGACCTTTGGGGAAATTTTAAGCTTTCAAGCTGGAAACTTATTATGTATAATTCCAAGTTTACTAAAGAGGAAACTGAAAATTCCTGGAAAATTAAAAATGTTATTGTTTATCCTCCTGTTTCGGTTGATAAAATTAAACCTCTAAAGAAAGAAAAAATTATACTTTCCGTTGGAAGATTTTCTGGGGTTTCTCAGGGCGGACAAACTTTTTACGCAAGTAAAAACCACAAAAGTTTGATTGATGCTTTCAGAAAACTTGTTCAAGAAAATAGTTTAGGTGAATATAGTTTACACATAGCCGGAGCAGCAGCAGATGGGGATAAAAAATATTTAGAGGAATTAGGTAAAGGAGCAAAAGATTTAAAAGTATATTTATATCCCAATATTTCATTTGATGATTTGCGAAAGCTCTATGGAAAAGCTCTGATTTACTGGCATGCGGCAGGTTACGGAGAGAAAGATCCCACAAAAATGGAACATTTTGGTATTACAACTGTTGAGGCAATGGCAGCCGGGTGTGTACCTATTGTTATTAATTTGGGCGGTCAAAAGGAAATTGTGGAACACGGAAAATCAGGCTTTTTATGGAACAATCCAAGTGAGCTGGTAGAGGATACACTCAAAGTTATAAGTAATGATACTTTTTTTAGCAAAATATCACAAAAAGCAGTAAAAAGAAGTAAACTATTTAGTAAAGATAAATTTTGCCAAAATATACAAAAATTATTATGACATATCTTAGAAAATATTGGTTTTTAGTTCTTATAGCACTCGTAATCAGATTACTTGTCGGGGCATTTACCTTCCACGAAGATGTCAGGGCTTCAGCAACCGCGAGTTTCGTATATCTGGAATTGAAAGAATTAGACCCTTACAAGAGATCTTTTGATATTGCACCGCAGGAACTTTTAAATTACTTACCATTTAGCTATATATTGTCATTGCCGATTCATCTAGTGGAAAGAGTGTTTGTAGACAGGGATATTGAAAAGATATTCCTTGCAAATCAGAACTTATTATTAGGTAATCCTAAAATGTGGCTTTACTTAATATATGTAAAATTACCGTTCATCATTTTTGATATAGGGATAGGGGTACTTCTTAGTTTTATAGTTCAATTTAATAACCAGAAAAAAGCCTTAGCAATCTGGCTTTTTAACCCATTTTCTATTTGGGTTTCCTCTGCCATAGGTCAATATGATGTTTACCTGGTTTTTTTCTTGTGCCTTAGTTTATTCTTTATTCAAAAAGATAAACTATATTTAGCTGCACTAGCGCTTGGTGCTGGAGCTGCGACCAAGAGTGCACCATTTTTATTGCTGCCGCTACTTTTAGGGCTGGCTGTATCTTTTAAAGATAGATTAATAATATTATTTCTATCAGTACTGCCATATATTATTACTGTTACACCGTATATTGCATCTCCCAGTTTTAGAAAGGATGCACTTCTTGCACCGCAAATGCAAAAAATTTTTTATGCAAATATTCCATTGTCAGGCGGTGAATTTATTCTAATCGTACCAAGCCTGATTTTATTTTTTTATGTAACCTATTTGTTACGGGATAGAACTAAAGAAGATTTCATTGCGTACTCTATACTTATTTTTCTTTCCATTCTTGCCTTTACTCATTTTCATATCCAATGGTTTTTTTGGGTTTTGCCATTCATAATTATTTTCGCGCTAGATTATTGGAATAAACAAATAAAGTGGTCGATTATCGGGTTGATAACTAGTTTAATAGGTATGCTATTTTTATTCGAGAGTTCGCTTCAGCTAAAACTTTTTGCTCCACTTTTTCCTGTTTTGGAAAGTGCTAAAGGGTTGCATGAAATTTTGCAGGATAATCAGGTGATACTTCTTCGAAGCGTAACTGCAAGCACTTTTTTTGTAAGTTCATTACTTCTTTGTAAAGCCATCTTAAATAAGAAAAGAGTATGAAAGTAACGATAGCAATACCGAATTTTAACGGAGAAAAGCTACTTGAAAAAAATTTACCAAATATTTTAGAAAGCGGGGTAGATGAGGTAATAGTGTTGGATGATGGGTCGGGTGATAAAAGCCTGGAACTATTATCAAAATTTACAATTGATAATGGACAATTGAGAATTATAAAACACGGGAAGAACAAAGGTTTTATTCCGTCAGTTAATGAGCTGGTTAAAAATGCAGCGGGTGAGCTGGTGGTTTTGTTAAATAATGACGTATGGGTTGAGAGGGACTTTTTGAAACCACTTACTAAACATTTTGAAAATTCAAAAGTCTTTGCCGTGAATTTACACGAAGAAGGAGAAGGTCCATCAGTTTCTTTTTGGAAAGAAGGTTTTTATGAATTCAAACGAGGTGAAGAGTCTGGAAATATACAAAAAAGTGCCTGGGCTTCTGGAGGATCGGCAGTATTCAGAAAAAGTATATGGAAGAAACTCGGAGGATTTGATGAGATCTATACTCCATTTTATTGGGAAGATATAGATATTTCGTTTCGGGCAATAAAGGTAGGATATGAAGTACTATGGGAACCTGACGCAAAAGTTAAGCACGAGCATGAGACTACAATAAAGAGAAATTTTAATGCAAGATATATTAAATGGGTGCAAGACAGGAATCAACTTCTTTTTATTTGGAAAAATATTACTGACTCAGAATTAAAATCAGAATATAGGAAAGGACTTGTAAAAAGGTTATTTATCAGTGGATTGGGATACTGGATTCCATTTCTGTGGGCGGTTTACACTGTCATTCTGGAGCGAAGCGATAGAATAATAAGAAACAGATCCTATCAGCCACTTCGTGGCTTCCAGGATGATAGTAAGGTGAGGTCTGATCTGGAGGTAATAAATTATGTCAGCTAAAGTTTCAGTAATAATTGTTTCATATAATAGTGAAGATTTTATCGAAAAATGCCTTGTGTCATTGCGAGTAATTGCGAAGCAATCTCTTCTTGGATCTGAGATTATTGTTTTGGATAATGGATCTACAGATAAAACTGCAGAAATCATAGAAAAATTTCCCGAGATTAAGCTTATTAAATCTAATGAAAATTTAGGTTTTGCAAAAGGAAACAATAAGGCTGTTAAAGAAGCCTCCGGGGATTATTTATTTTTCTTAAATCCAGATACGGAGATCCCGAAACCTGCTTCGCAAGGCGAGCAAGTTCGGGATGACGCGAACTTTTTTTATGAACTTATAAGTTTTTATGGAAAAACTTCCGATGTTGGAATTGTGGCTCCAAGGCTTGTTATGGAAAATGGGCAAGTGCAATCCTCAGTTAGGAAGCTGCCTACTATATTAGGGGCATTTAAAGAATATATTCTTGGCATGCAGAATGAGTATTCCCAGTATGTTCCAGACGGAAGCAGTCCAGTAGAGGTAGAAATGGTTTACGGAGCAGCAATGTTAATTAAAAAAGATTTATTTGAAAAAATGGGAGGATTTAATGAGAAATACTTTTTATATTATGAAGATGCAGATCTTTGTAAAAGGGTAAGAGAAAGTGGTAAAAAAATCTTTTATCATCCAGGAGTTTCGGTCAAGCACCTGGTGGGTGCAACAAAATCTGAATCGGATAAGAGCGAATTAAATTACAGGTCTTCTTTTAGATACCATGGACTTTTCGGATTTTTAGTACTTCAACTTATTTTTTTCCTCCGTAGAATTGTCAGAAGTATGAAAGAATAAATTTTTAAGGATCTATTAACTCACTCTAATACACGAGAGTATTAGAGTATCGCATGTCAATTGCTCCAATAATTCGCTATAGCGAAAAATGGCATATATAGAAAGGATAAATAGTGTCTTATTTGGATTAATACAGAAATCTTTTTTAGAATTGTCTCATAATTGAGAAAATTTAAGATAGCTTAGGCATAGTGTTTAGCGCTTTTTGAAATTCTTCATTGAATCGCCAATTATGACGTTTTCTTAATTCAAAAAGGATATCTAATCTATGTATTGCTTCCAAAAGTCCACCAGGTGTAGAAATGTCGTGTAGACTCGATTCATAGCTATGGAAAGCTGGATATTGACGTGTAAGTGCACCAACATTAGCTGCATCAAATAGATAAATTCCAACCCCTTTTTGTTCTGTGCATAGAAATTGATGGTCTCTGGAATGTTTAATATTTACAGCCGGTCCTATAACTAGTTTGAGAGTTGCTCTAGTTCTAGCTTCAGCTATTAACTCTGCAATTCCAAAACGATGCCTCTTATCTTTCAGATCCGCATTATTCAGATTCTCCATCCAGAAATACTTTAAATCATTTGCTCCCCTTTCAGCTAAAGTAACACATCCCTTAACTGATCCTTCTATGGGATGCCAAACATACTCATGATGATAAATTGCTTCAGGTAATGAAATTTCACTATCTTTCTGTAGCATATGTTGCTATAGTAACATGCATTATAGGTTATGTCAAGTTCTATTGCTTCCATTCTCACTATGAAATACGTACAATAAAAGTAGGTTGAAAAAATCGTTTATATATTTACTGATTATTTTAGTTCTGGCTACAACACTTCGGATTTATCAGCTTGATAGAGTTCCACCATCTCTTTTCGGAGATGAGGTGGATGTTGGATATCAGGCGTACTCGCTCTATAAAACCGGACAGGATTTATACGGAAATAACTGGCCAATTTTAGTACATTCACTTTCTGAATACAGGGCACCACTATTTATATACTCGGATATTCCGTTTATCGCCATTTTTGGGCTTAATGAGTGGGGAGTAAGGCTTGCTGCTGTATTTTGGGGACTAATTGGGATAATAGGTATATTTTTATTGACAAGAAAATTACTTAATGAAACAATCGGACTGTTTGCGGCTTTATTTTTAACAATTTCTCCCTGGCATATCCATTACTCAAGGGCCGGGTTTGAAGTGACAATGCTTCTTACATTTTTAATATTCGGTACACATTTTTTTCTAAAAGGACTGGAGAAGAAGTATTATTTAATAGTATCAACGCTACTCTTCGGGTTAACGCCATATATTTATTCAACCGCAGTAGTTTTTATGCCTCTTTTGTTGTTTATTATGACTCTGATATATAGAAAGAGAATAGAAATAAGAGGGACATATTTTACGATCGCAATTTGTGTCCTTGTTTTGGTGCTTATTCCGTATGGGTTTCAGACTATTTCTGGTAAATCAGGAGAAAGGTTTTCTATTATTAGTGTATTCGGGAATAGGGATGTGGTAAATAAAATTCAACTTGATCAACAAAAAGAACAACTTCCGATAGGTTTCCAAAGATTTTTTCATAACAAAGGGGTGGAGTGGGGAAGGCAAATAAGTATGAATTATTTAAGGGCATATTCCCCTGAATTTTTATTTTTGAATGGAGACCCCAATTCAAGACATTCGGTACACGATATGGGACAGATGTATTTCTTTGAAATAATACTTTTAGGATTTGGGGTATTTTGGTTATTAAGTAGGTTTAGAAACGGAGAAGAAAAAAAGAATATCTGGCTGATAGTAGGATGGTTGATAATTGCTCCAGTGCCAGCTGCTTTAACTTATGATGGAGGATTTCACGCAACAAGAGATTTCATTATGCTGCCGCCGCTTGTAATTCTTCTTGCCATGGGAACAAACTATATACTGGAAAGAACAAAAAATTCCGGGTTCAAGTTTATAACTGGATTGATTTTATTATTTGCATTATTTAATATAACTTTTTACTTACATAGATATTATGCACACTATCCTTCTGAACAATGGAGAGCATGGCATTTTGGATTTAAAGAAGCTATGCAGTATGTTGATGAAAACGAAAGTCAGTACAAAGAAGTTTTTATAAATAATACTTATGAACCTTCACTAATAAGATTTTTATTTTGGACGAAATACGATCCAGTAAAATTTCATCAAGAGTTTGTATCAGATCAGCCAAATACAAAAGCAGTTGGTTTTGAAGGATTCACACTAAACAAATTTTATTTCGGTAAATTTACAGGACCATTTGAACAGATAGTAGATCCGCTCAGTTTGTATGTTACATCTGCCAAGGACGATATAACAAACTCTGAGATGTTAAATGACCAGAGAATAAATTTATTGAAAACTATCTATTCACCAACCAATGAGCCAATATTCTATCTTTTTAATGGAACAAATGAAATTCAATTATAAACTGTCACTTTTAATAATAACCTTATTTGCAGCTTTTGTTCGTCTTGTATTTTTAGATCAGTTTCCAAACGGATTTACAGGTGATGAAGCACAGCAAGGTTACTCCGCATACTCTATTTTAAAAACTGGAAAAGATGAATGGGGGGAAATCTTACCAATTTTTCCAAGAGGATTTGGAGATTATAAACCGCCTCTCTATACATATCTTACTGTACCATCTGTCGGGTTACTTGGTCTGACTGTAGAGGCAGTTAGACTTCCTGCAGCAGTGATCGGGATACTTAGTGTTTTAGTTGTGTTCTTCCTGGCTAAGGAATTGTTAAAAGATGAAAGAATTGCCCTTTGGTCAAGTATACTGTTTGCTATTAATCCCTGGCATATACAACTTTCAAGAACTGCCTTTGAGGGAGGAGTAGGAATACTGACATTTTCAATAGGCCTTCTTTTTTATCTGAAATCCGGTATAAGAAATTTAATTCTCTCGTCAATCTTTTTTAGCTTAACTCTTTATAGTTACCATTCATGGAGATTGTTTATCGTGCTATTTATAGCGGGTTTAATACTAAGCAGCTGGAAAAAACTGATTTCTATTAAATATTGGATTCCTGGATTAATTTTGTTAATTTTTATTTTGCCGCTCATGATTAATATAAATTCTGTTCTTAAGCGATCCTCAGATGTTGGAGTATTTAGTAAAGATAGGATTACTGGATACTTTTCCAATAAAGGGACGTCCTCTTTGTATCCTATTGTAGATAGATTACTGGATAATAAATTTGTATATGTTCTTAATGAATTTTCCGGAAATTATTTGTCTTATTTTTCTCCTGGATTTATTTTTGGCGATGACCGTTCGGATAACACTTATTTGAATTTTCCCTATTCCCCGCTTCTTTATTTTATAGAACTTATCTTTTGGCTCTTTGCGATTTACTCTTTAATTACTAAAAGATTAGAAAATAGAAAGATTATCATTTTATGGTTTATTTTAGCAGCAGTTCCAGCTTCATTAGCTGTTGGGTCAATGAACGCCAATAGAACCCCAACACTTTTACCCTTAGCATCTGTAATTTCAGCCATTGGAGCAGTATATATGATAGAAAAATGGAAATACGCAAATAAAATAATATCAGTGTCCTTACTTATTAGTTTCGTATTCTTCTTACATTTTTATTTTCTCAAGCTTCCTCAAAAACCTCCGGATAATTTAAGATATGGATATGATCAGGTTTTTAAAAAGATATTAGAGGTTGAGTCGCAGTATGATCAAGTAGTTACTTCAAAAGCTTTTACTGAACCACAAATTTTCATAGCTTTTTATTCAAAAATGGATCCAGTTGAGTTTCAAATGGCATCTACTGACTGGTTAAGATATGAAAAATCTGATAAATTGTATGTTGATCAGTTGCAAAGCTGGAATTTAGGGAAATTTTATTTTGAAGATCTAAACTGGAATCTAAAGGATTCAAATAGAGAAAATGCTTTAATTGTAGGTAAGCCGGAGGATTTTCCTCAAGATGTAGAATCTATATTGGACGTTTATGATCATAAGAAGAAAATGCTTTATAGATTAATTCCTGTTAACTATGAAAAGAATTAAATTACTTATAAAATCACCTATTGCAATATTGATTCTGTTGATAGCCTTATTCATTCCTGCATTTATCGACACAATTTCAGTTGGATATTATCCAATGCATGACGATTTGCAGCCTATGAGGCAGCTTGTTATGGATAAGTGTTTCCGGGATGGACAAATTCCTTGCAGATGGTCAGAGGATTTAGGCTTTGGTTTTGGATATCCTCTTTTTAATTTCTACCCGCCGCTACCGTATTATATTGGTCAAGTTATTCACTGGATAGGGTTTTCTTTTATAGATACAGTAAAAGTATTGGTGGTTTTAAATTTCTTAACATCTGGTTTTTTGATGTACCTTTTAGCAAAGGAATTTTGGGGAAAATGGGGAGGGCTCATTTCCGCAGTCTTTTATGTATATGCGCCTTATCACGCAGTTGATATATATGTAAGAGCTGCAATGAATGAAGCTTGGGCGTTAGCATTTTTTCCGCTGGTATTTTGGTCGATATATAAATTAATCATTACAAACAAGTGGATTTTTGTTCCAGTTGTATCAATATCTGTTGCGCTGGTTATGTTGTCGCACAACCCCATACTTTTGATTTTCTCTACTTTTGCAATTTTCTGGACATTTTTCTGGTTAATAATTGAGAAAGGATGGAGAGTTTTACCAAAACTTTTAGTTTCGGGTATATGGGCACTTGGACTTGCAGCATTTTTTACTCTCCCTGTTATTTTTGAACAAAAATATGTTCACGTTGAGAGTCTTGTAATAGGCTACTTTAACTTCCTTGCACACTTCACTACTTTGGATCAGCTTTTTATTAGTAGGTTCTGGGGTTATGGAGCCTCACTTTTTGGACCGGTGGATGACTTAAGTTTTCAGGTTGGGCATATTCATTGGATAATCTCTTTAGTCTCACTTTTAGTTGCGCTTGCGATTTTAAGAAAAAAGCAAACCCTTTCAATATTAATAGTACTCATGTTTTCTTTAACTGCATTTTATACTTTTATGTCGCATCAGCAGGCATCCTTTATTTGGGAGAGAATCTCTATTCTTCAATACTTACAATTTCCATGGAGATTCTTAACATTAACTATTTTTGGAACGTCTTTTTTAGCAGGAAGCATTATGCTGTTGTCACCCGCCATTGGCGGGTCTAATAAGTTGAAGCTATTTAAATGGATTCCTGCTTTCGCAGGGACGATACTAATATTAGTAACCATTTTCTTTTATAAAGACTATTTCAAATGGGAGAAGCATTGGAATTGGGTTGATGATACCCATAAATTTTCAGGGGAACTCTGGAAATTGCAAATAACAGCTGGTATATTTGATTACCTTCCTAAAGGAGCGAAACTTCCGCCACCAAATCCTCCGGACGGAGACGCAAAGCTTGTAAGTGGAAGCGGACAAGTTAATAAAGTTTTCAAGAATTCAATTAAGCAGGAGTATTCTGTAAGAATGGAAGAAAAAGGCGTTTTCCAAATAAATACATTTTATTTCCCCGGATGGATCTATAAAATTGATGGTAAGCAAGTAGAACCTGTTTTGGAAAAAGAATTGGGGCTTCCGCAATTTAATTTGGATTCTGGTGAATATAAAGTTACCGCAAATCTTACAAATACTCCTGTTAGAAATGCAGGAAATCTTCTTTCTTTAGTGTCATGGATGATACTTTTATCAATATCCGGATATAATTTTAAGAAAAAACTGATTATTTTTAAGTATGAAAAAGATTAATTTATTTTATGTAGTATTTATTTTGAGTTTAATACTTACTGCAGTTATTAGGTTGTATTCCCTTAGTAATATTCCGCCCGCGCTTAATTGGGATGAAGTAAGTTTAGGCTACAACGCTTTTTCTATTTTGGAAACTGGAAAAGATGAATGGGGGAACACCTTGCCCTTATCTTTTAAGGGGTATGGAGATTATAAACTTCCCGGATATGTTTATCTTGATGTGCCATTCATTGCAATCTTCGGTTTAAATGAATGGGGAGTTAGGTTGCCGTCAGCAATTTTAGGAATTGGTTTTATAATTTTAATTTCACTAATACTTAAGGAGTTAACAAATATACATGTAAGAAGCTGGGCAATATTTCTCGGGGCAATTTCCCCCTGGACAATCATTATTTCAAGAATTGCACTGGAAGCACACCTGGCACTTTTTCTAACAACTTTGGGATTTTATTTATTTTTGATAGGACTTAAAAAACAATCATTTTTACTTTATAGCGGACTTTGTTTTGGTTTGACAATTTTTTCTTATAATTCCAGCAGAATAATTACCCCTCTTTTGATAGTTGCCCTCGGGCTTTTTTTCTGGAAAGAATTAAAACAGTTTAAGAAAACCCTGTTTTTATCATTAATAATTTTTCTTGTATTTTTAGCAGTAGCATTGCCTAAAGCACTTTTACAAGATTCATCTGCAAGATATAGATGGACTGCCATTCTAGATGAAGGTGCAATAAACAGGATTAATGAACTTCGTGGATCTTCTGCGCTTCCTCCATATTTGGCATCTGTATCCTACAATAAAATTACATATGTAGTACCTGAAATTTTTAAAAATTATATTTCTCATTTTGATCCAAGGTTTTTATTTCTAAACGGGGGATCCAATTATCAGTTCAGCGTTCCGGGATCCGGGATGTTTTATCCAATATTTGCCTTGTTTTTTATATATGGATTTTGGGTGATTTACGAAGAAAGGAAAAAGTGGCAACTTTTAATGATTACATGGCTTTTAATTTCTGTAATTCCTGCTGCAATAACCAGGGATTCGCCGCATGCCTTAAGATCTTTAATGATGATTTTTCCGGTTATAGTTATAAGTGCAATAGGACTGGATAAATTTGTAGAGCTTTTTAAAGAAAAAAAGGTATTTATTAAAATTCCATTGATTTTTGTTTTGCTGGTTAACCTTTATTTTTTCTGGAGTAATTATTCCAATGAATATGTAAAAAATTATTCATGGAGCTGGCAGTATGGATACAAGGAGGCTGCGGATTATATAAAAGAAAATGGCGGTCAATATGACAAAATATATTTTACAAAAAAGTACGGTGAACCCCATGAATTTTTACTTTTTCACATGGGATATGATCCGGAAAAATATAGGAATGATCCAAATTTGGTGAGATATTTTAGGTCAGACTGGTATTGGGTGGATAGATTTGATAAATATGTTTTTGTGAATGATTGGGAAGTGAAAGAAGTCGTCAGTCATCAGCCTTCAGTCGTCAGACAACTTTTGATAACTAGTCCGGGCAATTATCCGGAAGGAAGCAAGTTAATAAAAACCATAAACTTCCTGGATGGCAAACCTGCATTTGATATAGTAGAAATCTAAATCTTATTCTAATATAGATAATGGACCTATTTCAGTAAGATTCCCAGAAGCATCTTTTGTAGCTAATATTACATTGTCTCCTATTAAATCTCGAACCTTCCTTCTTAAGCGAATACTACCAATTACAACATCTGTTTTATTGACTCCGAGTTCGTGACTTATGTTGTCAATTATATCTGCAGCTTCCTTGGAAATATTAATATTTACTCTTACTCGATTTTCTAGTCTTTCCTTAGTCATTGTAGTATGGATTATAAGCTTACAGACCTTTTCATGTCAAGTATATTGCGAACTCAGCATCAATTTTTGATATACTCAAGATATGGGGTTTTGGAGGAAGTACTATTTATTAGGTTTAATCTTGATTTTAGCTGCAGTTTTACGTTTTTGGAACTTGGCGGGGAATCCCCCCGGGCTTACCTGGGACGAGGCATCTCTTGGATATAATACATACTCTTTGATGTTAACCGGGAAGGATGAATATGGAATTTTGCTCCCGCTAAATCTTAGGTCTTTTGGAGACTGGAAACCTGCGTTATACGCGTACATTGATATTCCATTCGTGGCTGTATTCGGACTAAATGAACTTGCTGTTCGGTTACCATCAGCAATATTTGGGATATTGGGGGTATTTGGGGTATATTTATTAACCCTGGAGTTATTTAAAAAAAAGAGCTTAGCTCTTTTTGTGGCGTTTTTTCTTGCAATTTCTCCCTGGCACATTCAATTCTCTAGGCCAGCATTTGAAGCAAATGTTGCCTTAACATTTAACATCTTTGCAATTTATTTTTTCCTGAAAGCCCTGGAAAAGAAAAGATTGCTTATTGTTTCATCTGTTTTTTTTGGACTATCACTCCTTACGTATCAGGCTTCTAAAATGTTTGTTCCCCTTATGGTTGCAGTTTTAATGATGCTTTACTGGAGCAAAGTAGAAAGGTCTAAATTCGCGGTTTATTCTCTAATAATTTTAATAAGTTTCTTAGGAGTTTTAGCATATACATTTTTTTCAGGTCAAACCGGAAGACTTGTAACACAAAATGTCTTTGCGTATCAGAGGTCGAGCGAACTAACTGAAATTATTTCAGGAGAGGATGGTTTATTGGGCAGTAGCTTAGAGTTTAATATTTTACACGGGCAGTGGTGGGAATATGCAAGAGGGCTTAGTGAGAGATATTTAATTTATTTTTCCCCAAAAATGCTTTTTATTGACGGGGATTATTCTCAAAGACATAAAGTTCCAGATCTTGGCGCGCTTTATTATTTTTCTGTGGTTTTAATACCTTTGGGACTTATTTATCTTGTTAGACTTAAGAGAAGAGAGAGTAAGGTTGTTTTGCTTTGGCTAATGCTTTCTTCTCTTCCTGCAGTTTTCTCAAGGGACTTAGTAAGCCTCGTAAGAGCTTTGAATATGGTGGCTCCCTGGATAATATTGGAGGCAATAGGAGCTTGGTGGTTTGTTGAATGGTTAAAGGATAATAAGGGAAATCGGATGAATTGGGGAAATTTGGGAAGTATTTTTATGACTATTATAATTCTTGTAAATTTTATAATTTTTATAGATCGCTATTTTATACATGCCCCATTTGAGTATTCAAAATACTGGCTTTATGGCTACCGGCAAGTTTATGATCAGATAAATAAAATGGATTTGTCTGCATATGATAAGGTAGTTATGTCTGATGAATATGGACAGCCTTATATCTACTATCTTTTTTATACAAAATACCCGCCGGAAAAATTCCAAAAACAAATAGTATTAGTTCAGGAGTCGCCGGATGTTGGGACAGTAAGAAGTATAGATAATGTCGAATTCAGGCACATAAGATGGCCGTTTGAAAGAGGGGATAAGAATTCACTTTTTATTGGAAGTAAAGAGGAGCTGCCGGATCAGGATGTATTACCTTTTAATGAGTTCAACCTAATTAAGGATATAAATTTTTTAAACGGGGAGCATGCTTTTAGAATTGTGGAAACGAAATGAAAAACAACCTGCGCAGTATAAATTTTAATACAAAGTACCAAGCTATGCTTATAATGATTGTAATTATTATACTAGCAGCAGTTTTAAGGCTTATTGTTTTAGATAAATATCCTGCAGGACTTAATGCTGATGAAGCGGCTATTGGATATAATGCTTATTCTCTTTTACAAACCGGGAAAGATGAATACGGAACGCCTTTCCCTTTGAGTTTTAAATCCTTCGGAGATTATAAACCAGGACTTTATTTTTACCTTGTAATGCCCTTCGTGGCAATTCTGGGACTTAATGAATGGGCAGTGAGAATTCCTTCTGCTCTTTTTGGGATAGGTACTGTAATTTTAATTTACTTTCTAGCAAAAGAGATTTTTAAAAATAGATGGGTAGGAATTTTTTCCAGTCTCCTTCTTGCAATTTCACCCTGGCACATACACTTTTCAAGAGGCGGATGGGAAACGAATGCAGCAACTTTTTTTATGGCGCTTGGTATTTTTTTATTTACAAAAAGTTTGGAAAGTTTTAAATTGATTTGGTGGAGTTTACTCGCATTTTTGATGTCAATGTATATCTATCAAAGTCCCAGACTGATAATACCGGTATTGCTTTTAGCTCTGGTCTTCATTTATAGAGAGAGGATTAATTCAATGATTCGAATCATTGAAACCAGAGAAGCAAAAGCATCTATAATAATTCTAATCTTTTTGACAATTCCACTTATAATGCAATTTACATCAGGTGGTGCAAGCGAAAGATTCCAAGGCTTATCTTTTTTAGCAGATAGCGGTCCCTCCTCCAGAGTAAACGAATTACGAGGAGAGCACACGAATCCAGGCAGTTTAGCAGTACTATTTCTTCACAATAAGCTGACGAGTTATGTGCCAGAGTTTTTAGGGAATTATCTAGATCACTTTAAAGGAAATTTTTTATTCATAAATGGTGATCCACTAATCCGAAATAAAATTCCGGATGTCGGACAATTTTATTTAATAGAAGCTTTATTTTTATTTGCCGGGTTATTTATACTGGTAAAACAAAAAAATCCGCACACGAAGCTTCTTGCTTCATGGATAATGATTGCCCCTCTTGCATCCTCTATGACATATCAAACACCGCATGCATTGCGGGCTCTAAATATGGTAGTGCCGCTTAGTTTGGTTATGGGATATGGGTTATGGAATATAGGAAACTGGTTGAAGCGGTTTGTGAATATAACATTTATAATCATTATAACTACTATAACGGTTATACTTTCTTTTGAGTTTATACATTACCTTGAGTCCTATTACATTCATTATCCAAAAAGGTATCCTCTAGCATGGGAGTATGGTTTTTCTGAAATGGTGACAAAACTTAATAAATATGAATCCGCATATGAAAATGTTGTAATAACGGACAGATACGATCAGCCGTATATATTGGTTTTATTCTATAAAAAATACGATCCGGAAAAATATCAACCTCAGGCCGTACTTTCTCCTAGAGACAAATTTAATTTTGGAACTGTGAGAGGTTTTGACAAGTATAAATTTCATTCAATAAATGAAGAAGAGTTGAAAAATGCAAAGGATACATTATTTATTGGAGCTGAACAGGAAATCCCCGAAACATCTAAAATTATTGATAAAATATTTTTTCCGGATGGTAAAATAGCATTTGTGTTTGCAGAAACTTAAAAGTTATGGTTAGACCAAAATTATCTGTTGTTTTAGCGGTTTATAATGAAGAAGATAATTTAAAAGATTGTCTTGAATCAGTAAAAGATATTGCTGATGAGATAATTATAGTAGACGGTGGATCAAAGGATAAAACTGTGGAAATTGCAAGGTCATTTGGTGCAAAAATAATCAATACAGATAACCCGCCTATTTTTCATATTAATAAAAATAAAGCCATAGGTGCGGCTGCAAAGGAATGGATCCTGCAGCTTGATGCTGACGAAAGAGTAACTAGAGATCTTGCAAGTGAAATTAAAAAGGAAATTAACAAGGACTCTCTGATAAACGGATTTTGGATTCCTAGAAGTAATTTTTTCCTGGGAAGATTTTTAAAAAAAGGCGGACAATACCCGGATTATACCTTAAGGCTTTACAGAAATGGTAAAGGAAAACTGCCGGCCAAAGATGTACATGAACAAGCAGTTGTAGAGGGAAAGGTAGATTATTTAAAAAATCCTTTGCTTCATTTTAGAGATAATAGTTTAAAAAAATATTTGAGCGGATTAAATAGATATACTTCTATTATGGCTTTACAAATGGGAAATGATAAGTTGCCAAAGGATCCGAGAACCTTTTTAATATACTTTCTGCTTAAACCTATCTTATGGTTTCTAAAAACCTATTTAAGGCATAAAGGATTTATGGATAGCTGGCAAGGTTTTATATTTTCCTTTTTCTCGTCTGTTAGATTTCCGATAGCATATTTAAAATATATAAGATGAAAACGATAAAAGTTGCATTCTGTACAAAACCTTTACATTCAGGGCACAGTGTAAGAGGGGTAGGGTACTACGCAAGAAATATACTTGAAAACCTGAAGAGTTTGGATGATGTTGAGGTTGAAGAATTTGAGGATATTTCGAAAATTAAAAAAGCGGATGTAGTTCATTATCCGTGGTTTGATCTTTTCAATAGAACTCTGCCTATAAATAAGAGATTCCCAACTATTGTAACTGTACATGATGTGATTCCGCTTTTATATCCCGACCAATATCCACCCGGAATTAAAGGAAGACTTAATTTTGCATTACAAAAGATAGCACTTATAAGTTGTAAGTATATAATTACTGTTTCCGAAGCGAGCAAGAAGGATATTGAGAACTATTTGAAGGTTAGAAAAGAAAAAATTATAGTAACTTATGAAGCAGCAAATGAAAATTTTAAAATCCAGCCTGATTCTAAGCAGCTTAAAATAAGAAGAAAATTCAACTTACCTGAGCGCTTTCTACTGTATGTTGGGGATGCAAACTTTAATAAGAATACACCCATGTTAATTGAGGGGTTTAGGAAACTTAAAAGTCTGCCAGAGTTTAAGGATCTGAAACTTGTTTTAATTGGAAATGTTTTTTTAAAAAAACCTGAGAATATAAATCACCCGGAACTTGAGAGCTTAAAGAAGACTTTATCCCTGATTACTGAATACAAACTCGAGAATGAAGTTATAATACCAGGGCAACTTGAAACTGATGAATTAGCTGCAGTTTACAATTTAGCACTAGTTTATGTTCAGCCATCCTTATATGAGGGATTTGGCTTGCCTGTCCTGGAGGCAATGAGTTGTGGTGTACCTGTAGTGAGCTCGGATTCTCCTGCCTTAAAGGAAATAGGAGGAGAAGCTGTTGTCTACTTTAACCCGAAAGATTTAAATAGTTTTGTTGATTGTTTGAAAAGTGTTTTACAAAACAGGTCTATTCAAGATAAACTATCTAAATCCGGGTTAAATAGGGCAAGCCGTTTTTCATGGGAGAATACAGCAGATGAAACTATTAAAGTATATAAGCAGAGCTTGCAATAACTTCGTTATTGTGAAAAAGCTATGTCTGGATAAAGATGTACAAAAAATATTTTTACTCTTTATTTTTTGGAAATTTTTTTTAATTTTAGTTTCATTTCTTTCACTGAAATTTTTAGCTTTACGCGGCAAGGATTTTTTTGGCGGAGGATTTGAAGCTTATATTAAAACCCCTTTATTTTACGGGTGGGCTAACTTTGACGGCGAACATTATCTGTCCATTGCGCAGGTAGGATATAGGAGTTTAGAACAAGCATTCTTTCCGGTTTATCCTATACTGATTAATTTTTTTGCGAAACCTTTTGGGGGCACTATGGAAAATTTAGTAGTAAGTGGTCTTTTAATATCTAATGTATCATTTCTAGCAGCCCTTATTGTTCTGTTTAAGCTCATTATTCTTGATTATCCAAAAAAAATTGCTTATTTTACTGTACTTTTACTTCTACTTTTTCCAACGTCATTTTATTTTGGAGCATTATACAGCGAGTCTTTATTTCTGCTTTTGACTGTTGCATCATTTTACCTTATAAGAAAAGGGTACTGGTTTTTTGCCTCTTTACTTGGAGTATTTTCTTCCGCAACAAGAATTTTTGGCGTACTTTTGGTTCCTGCTTTTTTACTTGAAGCCAGTGAGAAAAAGCTAAAAGTTAATAAGTTTGTATTCACCTTCCTTATTCCTACTGGTCTTTTAGCGTATATGTATTATCAGTGGATAAATTATGGTGATCCGCTTGCTTTTTATCATTTACAGAAAATTGTCGGTCCACAACATGAATCTGGAATTACTCTACTCCCGCAAATTTACTACAGGTATATAAAAATGATGCTAACAACTCCTTTTTCAAATCCTATATACTCAACTATTATACTTGAGTTTATCGTCGGAATTTTATTTTTCATCTTACCAATCCTGGGATTTTTAAGGAAGATGAAAGCTTCCTATTTATTTTATGCATTCGCTGGGTTTATACTGCCAACAATTCAAGGTAGTTTTTCTTCTGTTCCAAGGTATGTAATAGTTTTATTCCCCGCATTTCTTATTATGTCTATTTTGCTTGAAAGTTTTAAAAAGCCGGTAAAAATTGCCATTTTGTTTTTATCAGGAATATGTCTTATTATTGAGACTGCCCTTTTTTTTAGAGGGTACTGGGTGGCATAATGACAATTGATTTGTACAAAATCTCTAATTAAATGACAAATTACAAGTTAGTTATTACTAAAATATTAAAACATCCTCTATTTACCGGTAGTGCGATTATGGTAATTGGTCATAACATTTTTAACATTGGGCAGTTTTTTTATTATTTTTTAACAATAAGACTTCTTAATACGACCGAGTATGGCGATCTTGCAGCAATAATTTCTATACTTGGGATAATCGGTATCATCCAGCTTGCCTTTGGGCTAACTATAGTGAAATTCGTAGCTTCACAAAAAACTGAAGCAGCAGTTTCTAATTTGATTAAGTGGTTTAATTACTGGGGATTTTTGGCAGGTGGAATTGCTGCAGTTTTATTATTATTGTTATCACCAATTGCGAGTATTTTCTTAAATTTAACTCAGCCCAAATTATTTTATCTAATTTCCCCGATGTTCTTTCTTTTAGTAATAGTCTACGTTTACCGTTCAGTCTTACAAGGTTTATTGTTGTTTAAAACGTACATAGCAAGCTTACTCGTAGATGTGGTTATAAGAATAAGTTTCACTGCACTGTTGATTCTTTTAGGTACGGCACTCTTTGGAGCTATAATTGGTATGTTCATAGGTATAATTTCAGGGTTTATTATTACCAGATCCGCACTAAATCCATATTTTTCCGGTAAAAGAGGATTAAAACCTAAGATTATGCCTCTCTTAAAATACTCATTTCCAGTACTTATACAGGGGCTTGCTTTTACGTCCTTTTATTCTACAGATATTTTACTTGTTAAGCATTTCTTCTCCCCCCATGATGCAGGAACTTATGCGTATTTATCCGTTTTAGGGAGAATTGCAATGTTTTGCACAAGTCCTATCACGAGCACAATGTTTCCGATTATTGCAAAAAGATTTGCAAGTAATCTGCCATACCTTAAAATTTTTTACATATGTTTTTTATTAGTTACGGGTATTTCCCTTTTTGTAGTATTAATATTCAAACTGGTGCCGGATATACCGATTTCATTACTTAATAAAAACGAGGGACAGGATATACTTTGGTGGTTTGGGCTTTTTATGGCATTTCTTGGTATTGCGCTTCTTTTTGAGCAATTCTATCTCTCAATCGGAAAAACAAAGCCAGTTTGGTTTTTTGTAGCAGCCGCAGCGCTTCAAGCAGTATTTATTTGGTTTATACACCCGAGTCTTTTTTCGGTAGTTCAAATTTCAGTTTTATCTACTGCTTTACTGAATATTGCGCTTTTTGTATACTTCCCGTATTATCGTCGTCATGGCTAAGTTTAAGAAGAAACTTCTCTCAGTAATTGTACCTGCTTTCAGGCAAGAAAGAACAATTAAGAAAGACTTGGAAAATATTGAACAAGTACTTAAGGAAGGGCTCAGTGAATTTGATTTTGAAATTATTTGTGTAGTGGATGGTGATATAGATAAAACATTTCTGAACGTTAAGCAAATTAAGTCTAAAAAAATTAAGGTATTCGGATACAATAGCAACAGAGGGAAAGGATTTGCAGTTAGATTTGGTATGGTAAGAGCAAAAGGAGATTTAATTTCATTTCTTGATGCGGGTATGGATATAAGCCCTAAAGGAATAATGATGTTGATGGCACATATGGAATGGTATAATGCAGATGTAATTGTAGGTTCTAAAAGACATCCTGTTTCCCGGGTTAACTATCCCCTGCGCCGCCGTATTTATAGTATTGGATATCATCTGGGTGTGAAGATGCTATTTGGATTGCCTCTTACTGATACACAATCAGGGATCAAAATATTTAAAAGAAATGTTGTTGAAAAGGTATTACCAAGACTTCTCGTGAGGAATTACGCAATGGATATAGAAATGCTGGCTGTTGCCAAATATATTGGGTTCGGAAGGATCTATGAAGCACCGATTGAAGTCAGGTTTGACAAAAGAACAAGTAGAATACGCTGGCATACAATTTTCCGTATGGTTGTAGATACGTTAGCAGTTTTTTATAGATTAAAAATTATCCGCTACTATGATATTAACAACAGACGTCTTTGGAAGCTGGATCCGGAATTGAAATTCAGGGTTAATATGGGGTAGTATATAATACTTACTATGGAAATTTTTTCAGAAGCTAAGGCAAATTTTGGTTATTTTGTAGCAAGAAATATTCTTGAAAGATTAGCCCCTAAGGTTAATCTGAAATATAAAGATAGCGTAACTTTAGAAACAGCAAAGGAGTTTGAGGTAAATAACTCTTCGTTTGATGAATTAGCAGACATATACTATTCAGTAGTTTTATTTAATCATCGGAATGCAGAAGAGGCTATTGAATCGACTATCAATTTATCTCAGCAACTGATTAATTTAGGTGATTTTAGAAGTTCAAAATACTATCTTAGTAAGTTTGTTCCTCGGTATCTCTCGGGTATAGATTCTTATAGACAATATTATTATCTGGCTAGAAGGGAAGAAAAATTTGCATGGATTGCTGATTATGAAATAGGTTATAAAGATGAACTTAATCATTTATCTTCTGCAAAAAAGTTTTTAGAAAATATTCCTCACGATTTATGGCGAAATGAAGAGAGGAGCCTTGATTCTACAATAATGCATTTTGCAGGAAGAGCATATTTTGGGTTGGATAACCAGGGATTTCATAGAGGAGGATATATACATAATGCGGTTGGTTACTTTAATTATGATTTGGAAAAATATAGGGATTTAAGGGAAAATGGAAATCCAAATCCAGCAGGTGAGGGTTTTAATCATGCGTGGTTAGCAAGATGTTATATGAATTTGGAGGACTGGAATACCTCATTGAGGGAGTTAGATACAGCAGGAGTATTATTTGATGAGGTATCAGAAAGCAGTAAGAGCGGACTAAGAGCACATTTTAATTTTCTAAAAGGCTTATATGAACTAAGGAGTGCAAACGGCTCTGTTGGCGAATCAATACATTATTTTTCTGAAGCCGCTAGAATTTGGGAAGATTTAGCACGATACCCATTTGGTGCAGCCAGTGCTCATTTAGGATTGGCTAAGACTTATTGGAAATGGCATAAACCTATTGATGCAGTAAGACATTTAAAAGTTTCCGTTCAAACTAACCCTTACGTTTTACTAAGGGGAGTTCCTGGAGGATAGAAAGATCTATTTTGAATGAGTATATTAATTTTTCCCTGGAGTTTTCTAAGTAAATATTTATTGCTTTAAATATAGCACTACGTAGTGTTATACTTTGGAAAAATATGTCAAAAAAAATCTATTTTGAAAAAATAAAAAGATTAGAAAAACTTACTAAAGATGAACAAGAGGATTTACTGTTTGATCTTCTTAGTGCATTTCAAATAATAAAGACAGTTGATGATGCGGCACTTTTTGTGCAAGATTTATTAACGCATGCTGAAGTTAAAAGACTTTCAAAAAGATTGAGAATCGCTAAGTTACTTTCTGAGGGGTATACTTATGAAGCGGTTGAGAAACAACTGCACACCAGTCATGCTACTATAGCAAAAATTGCCAACTGGTTAGCTGATAAAGGTGAAGGATTTCGTTCAGTTTTAAGGAGACTCCCAAAAAGAGAGAACTCTCCAGCACTAACTATATTAAGTGATGAATGGGATCAAATAAAAAGGAGCTACTCCCGATATCTATGGCCGGAAATTCTTCTTGAAGAAATTATTAAAACAGCAAGTAAAAAGAAAAAAGAAAAATTAGGAATAGTGCTTAGTAACCTTAAAATTAAAAGTGATCTTCATAAAAAATTAGAGTCATTAATACATGAACATAAGTATACTACTACATAGTAATATACTTTCGAATTAACTTGTTAAAGTTTTATATTAAAAGCTTTTTTGGATATTATGAATATTCTAATTTTTTCTTGGAGAGATATTAAACATCCCCTTGCGGGTGGCGCAGAGCAAGTTATGCATGAGCATGCAAAGGGTTGGATAGAGGTAGGACATAGTGTAACGCATTTTTCGGCACATTTCTCAGGAGCAAAGATATATGAAGAAATTGACGGAATTAAATTAGTAAGATTTAGCCATCAGTACTTAGGGGTACAGATAGCTGGATTCTTTTTTTATATAAAAAACAGGAATAAATTCGATGTAGTTATCGATGAATTTCACGGGCTTCCTTTTTTCACACCGCTTTATGTTAGAAAAAAGATTCTTGCAGTAGTGCAGGAAACCGCAAGAGGTGTTTGGTTTTTTAATTCGTTGCCTACTCCTTTGAATTGGCTGGTTGGATTTATTGGCTATATTATTGAACCATTTGCCTTTTTATTTTACAGACAGGTTAATTTTATGACTGGTTCAAGATCCGCCAAAGAAGACATTGCTAAAATGGGAGTTATTTCTGGAAACATTACGGTTATCCCTCATGGCGTCATTACCCCTAAAAAAAACTCACAGCATAAAAATAACAAAAAAAATACTGTAATGTTTTTGGGGAAGTTATCTAAGGATAAAGGGATTGAAGATGCAATTAAATGTTTTTCTATTCTTAATAGCAGGGAAAATTTTCAATTTTGGATTATAGGTAAACCGGAGACTAAAAATTATGGGGATAAAATTAAGGAGATGGTTATTAATGCAAATTTGGATAAGAAATTAAAGTTCTGGGGATTTGTTTCTCAGCAAAAAAAATTTGATCTTCTTTCAATGGCACATATTTTAGTAAATCCATCTATCAGAGAGGGTTGGGGGCTTGTAAATATCGAAGCAAATTCCGTTGGAACTCCTGTAATCGCGTATAAATCAGCAGGGCTTATCGATTCGGTAAAAAATGGACTAAATGGATTAATATGTAATCAGAATTCGCCGGAAGAATTAGCAAATAAAGTATTAAGTTTATTTAATAATGATAAACTTTATATGAAACTGAGTACCGGAGGAAAAAAATGGAGTAGGAAATTTTCATGGAAACGATCATGTAAGCTATCGTTAAAACTTTTGGAAAGTATTTGAAAAGGTTGGTAAATTTGGGTTTAGTTTGATAAAATCTTAAGTCATGAGCGCTACTTATAAAGGTAAACGTATACTAATCACAGGGGGGTTGGGGTTTATAGGAAGTAATCTTGCGATTAAACTAGTTTCATTGGGAGCTAAGGTAACACTTATCGATTCTTTGATTCCTGAATATGGTGGAAATTTGTTTAATGTTAAGCCAATAAGAGGGAAGATAGTAATTAACATATCTGATGTTAGGGATAGTCATAGTATGGATTACTTAGTTCAAAATCAGGACATTATTTTCAATTTGGCAGGAACGCTGTCACATGTTGATAGCATGACGGATCCATTTACAGACTTGGAAATAAATTGCCGTAGCCAACTATCAATTTTAGAATCTTGTAGGCGATTTAATCCAGAAGTAAAAATTATCTATGCCGGAACAAGAAATCAATACGGTAAAGCTAAATATCTACCGGTAGACGAAGAACACCCGCAAGATCCTACAGATGTAAATGGTATTAATTGTATTGCGGGTGAATTTTATCACTTACTTTATTACAAAGTTTATAAAATTAGGACATCTTCCCTGAGATTAACTAATACATTCGGTCCGAGGCATCAAATGAAACATCCCCGCCAAGGAGTTCTCAACTGGTTTATACGCCAATTGCTGGATGGTGAAAAGATAGAGCTTTTTGGCAGTGGAAATCAAATTAGGGATATTAACTTTGTGGATGATGTAGTGGATGCATTTCTTTTAACAGGTTTATCAGAAAAAGTTTGGGGGCAAGTATTTAATCTTGGCGGAAGTCCAACTTCACTCTCAGACTTTGTTAAACTAGCTATTAAAATTAGAGGGAAGGGGGAATTTGAAATTGTAAAATTTCCCGATGACAGAAAAAAAATTGAGATTGGAGATTATATAGCGGATTATAATAAGATAGTAAATACGCTGGGATGGAAGCCTAAAGCTGGTCTAGAGCATGGTTTAAGAAAAACTGTCCAATTTTATGAAAAGAACAAAAAATACTATTGGTAAAGAAATTTCACTTTTCAATCTAAAATCAGAATATCTTTTGATAAAACATCAGATAGATAAAGCAATTTCTAAAGTACTTTTAAGCGGTAGCTATAGTCTTGCAATAGAAGTTGAAAACTTTGAGAAAGAACTTGCAGCATTTATTGGTATTAAATATTGTATAGGAGTTGCCTCCGGTACAGACGCCCTAACGCTGGCTTTAAAAGCTCTGGATCTTAAGAAAGGAGATGGAGTTTTATTACCTGCTAATGTCTATCCAAGCGCTTTTGGTGTAACTTTGTCAGGAGTGAAACTTCAGCTATGCGATGTTGATCCAAACACACTCAATTTATCTGTTGAATCCTTAGAGAAAGTTTGTAATAAAACAACCAAGGCAATAATTACAGTACATCTTTATGGTAATCCTGTGAATATGACTGAAGTTATGGCATTTGCAAAAAAAAGAAAACTGTTTGTAATTGAAGACTGTGCTCAAAGTATGGGAGCGATTTTTAGCGGAAAAAAAACAGGGAGTTTTGGGATTTTAAGTTGTTTTAGCTTTTATCCAACAAAAAATCTTGGTGGTTACGGAGATGGGGGAGCAATATTAACAAATAGTAAAAAGTTGTATAAAAGAGTAAAAAGTTTAAGAATGTATGGAGAGATTGCGAGATATAAAAGTAATGAGGTAGGTCATAATAGCAGACTAGATGAGATACAAGCTGCCATACTGCGAATCAAACTTCGGTATGTAAATAGGTGGAATGAAAAAAGACGAAAACTGGCTTTTATCTACCGGGAACAACTTAAGAATTTGCCTGTAAAGTTGCTTAAGGAAGAGCAGGAAGGAAAAAGTGTTTATCATTTGTTTGTAGTCTATGTAAACAGAAGAAAAGCATTAACACGTTATTTACAAAAGAGAGGAATTTTGACAGGTATACACTACCCGATTTCTATACATCTGACAGAAGCTTTTAAATACTTAAAATATAAACGCGGAGATTTTCCCGTATCAGAAAGATCGAATAGAAAAATACTATCATTACCTATGCACCCAAATCTTAGAGAGAATCAAGTGATAGAAATCTGTAAGAACATTGAAGATTTTTATCGCAGTAGTTCTACTGTAAACTCTTGACTAATATAGAAAACATCGCTTATAATTTAGGACATTGTCAAATTAGATGGATACATGTTTAAAATTTATTATCTAACCCTTATTTTATTAGTTACGAGTTTGTTTACACTATTCTCATCGAATGTTGTGTTTGGGCAACAGGAAGCTACGTCTAGTCAAAAAACTACTTTTGAGGCTTTTTGGCCGCTTACAGCTGGAAGAACTATGGGTGATCCGCTATATTCTTTAAAGATTTTTAAAGAAAATTTAAGAGGTTTTTTAGTTTTTGGGAGTCCACAGAAAGCAGATTATGCAGTATTTATTGGAACCAAAAGGGTACTTGAGGCGGATAAACTTATTTCTGATGGTAATAAAGATTTGGCAGATAAAACTTTGGAGAAAGCAGCTGAACAATTTGATATTGCGGCGAGAAATATAAATGATGCTAAATCAAATAAAAGGTCGCTTGGAAATGTGGAGTACACAATTAAGCCAAGGTTGGAGAATTTAATAATTTTAATGTCAAATATACAGACAAATAAAGCAGGGACAGTTTTGCAAAAAATAAAAGACCTTAAGGGTAGTATCTAATATGCGTGTACATTTAATAACATTAATCATTTTGAGTATATTTTCTTGTCAGGTAGTTAAGACGGTTAATGCCGAGATAGGTTCTGTTAAAACCCAGGAGACTACTGCGACTTCAAAAACCTCTGCAACACCTTCGTCCGAGATCAGTTCCTATATCCTTTTTTGGCCCCTAACTGCTGGAAAAACAGAGGGTGACTCACTTTATTTTTTAAAGATGGCTAAGGAACAAATAACCGGTTGGTTTATCTTTGGTAATATGAAAAAAGCTGATTATGCATTGTACTTAGGATCAAAAAGGGTTCTTGAGGCGGAAAAACTTTTGAAAGCCGGGAAAAACGATCTTGCACTTAAAACTCTGGAAAAAGCTATGTCTCGATTTTCTTCTTCATACAAGAATGTAAAAAAAGAATCTGCTAAAAAACAGATTTCAAAAGATGAAATTAGGAGGGATAGGTTAATTCATATAAAAACTTTGATTGATTTTCTAAAAACTACTTCTTCGGAAGAAACGCGCCCAGTTCTAGAAAGTGTAAAAGATAGTGCAGATGCAATACTTAGAGATTACCTCCCTTAATTTGAATCTAATATTACGGATTTACATTGTATAGATTTGTAAAAGTGTGTACAGAAAATATAATATCAGATAAACTACAAGAATAATTTTTTGGAGGAGTTATCTTAATATATTTTGCCTCATCTCCAGGATACAGATAAACAAAATCAGCATCGTATCCAAATATTTCTCTGTCGGAAAAATTATTTATTCCTTCGGCTTTTTGTAAATAATCTATGCCGTCACTGGAAATAGAAATCTTTGCACCAACCAGAGATTTTTTACATTCTGTATTTGAAAATGTTATTCCCAGTCCTTTAAGATCCTTTTTTTTATCAAGTACGATAATTACTACTTCTTTATCCCTATCTCTGATTATTTTGATATTTTGATTTTTTTCAATTTGACTTTCAAAATTTACATCTTTAAGTTGATCTTTGCTATTCTTCCAGATTTTAAGGAGAGGTATGCCTTCAACGTTTAGGGTATACACAGGATTTAAAAATGAAAGATATTTATATCTAAACGTCTCAGTAAGCGGATCATTTCCTTCTATAAGCAGCATTTGATATTCGCTTTCCTGATTGTAGCCGCTTCTGTAGTTATTTGAATAATCGATGTCCGCTCTTATTTGTCCCCTTGATAAGTTTTGCCCTAGTCCGGAAACTAAAGCAAGTTTGGTATTTTTAGTTGCATTCAAATTTAGCCATTTAACCCCTTGTGTATATGCGTTACCATAAGTATTTCCATATCCTGGAAAATTACTTTCTGCAGCTCCTTTAAACCCGCCGATAAAGTAATTGAAGTATATATTTTCATTAGGATGTAGTTTTATTAGTACCAAAGATATTGGTATAAATCCAGAGATAATTAGAACAGATAAAAAAATTGTTACACTCTTTTTATCTAAATGGACTCGGAGCAAAAGTTTTGCTATTAAATTCCTTAAAAAAAGTGTACCAATTCCGGAAATTATAGCCAAAGGTCCGATAAATTCCATAATTTGTCTTAAGCCTCCGTAAATTGAAGATATTGATAAAGTGACTCTAAGTATTGTAATTAGAAAAAAGAATAAAATTAAAAGAAGGACATAATTGTTACGTTTTATCCAAAATATGCTAGCAAGTAATCCAGTGGCGAATAAAAAAAGTGAGTAGGGGGGTGTTGTAAAGAAAATGTATTTTAAAGTGATTAAGTTAGTACACTGCTTCCACCAGGATGGAGTAAGATAAGTATAAGCACATGAAGATCCGCCGATATCTTTATAGTACCTAAACACCTCTGGTACATTTTTAAGTGGATCCGACCATAATGCCGGCCAGGTTAAAAAGAAAACCAGAAATACGATTACTGGATACAGAATAATAGCTATTACCATATTCTTGGAGAGTACTGTCTTAATAGACTTTTTGTTAAACAGGATTTTCCCATAAGTTAAAATCCATGGAAGTAAAATAAATGGAGCGAATACAAAATTAAATTTTGTACCGAAAGATGCACCTCCGGCAAAGGCTGAGAATATTAGATATTTTGGCTTATTTTTTACTACAGCAAGCCAGAATAGATATATCGAGAGAGTAAAAAATGTAGCCATAGGAGGATCTTTAACGTTAAAATGCTGTTCTCCAGCAAGAAGCGGGAAAGTATAAATTGTCAGAACTGCTATTATGGATGCAAAAGTGCCAAAGGTTTGTTTAGTCCAAATTGAAACTGTTAATGCAAGTATGAAAGTCGTAAATATTGAATATAGATGGTAAGCAGGAATATCTTCTACCCAGCCGAGTGTTTTAAAAAAAATTGTGTTGCTTAGTGCAAGCATGATTCCGGAAAATGCAGGATGACCGTATACTGCTTTTGCAGCCCAGCTGTTAAAATCAAGAAGACTGCTTTCATATTCACTAACACGAACTTTTCGGTGTCTATCGCAGATCTCTCCTGTAACATAATCAACTGAAGATGATTGATTTTGTGAATTCATGCAGTATTGAGGTGATCCTGCGTAATTAGTTTTTCCGGTCAGCATATATCTGAGATATGCCTGACCCCTTGCAAAGTGTATCGGGGAATCCCAGTTCATTCCATAGTCATATAAAGTAAAGAGGGCAACTGCGAAAAAAAAGAGTGGTAACCAGACCCAGGAAAAACGCTTAATAAAAGACATTGTAATATTATATACTACTAGGTTGCATATAGGGGTTGTTTAGTCCACGATCTAAACACAGAAGTTATTTTTGGATAATTAATTTCACCCTCATCCATTGAGTTAAACAATATTTGTTTAAACTGTCCTGACCAGCCCTTACGAAGCTCATCAAAGAGCCCATGATATTCATTCACAGCTTGCATCAAGCGATTTATTGATAAGAGATATTCCATTTTTTGTTAGTCGGGTTTTTTGAATCGTAAGTACCACCATTTGCTGTAGATCCTTCTAATAATGCCTCTTCTGCTTGATCTGAGATTCCTTCAAAATAATTGAGGAGAAACCACCGCAGGAAATAAAAATCAAGAGCTGGAGGAGCTGACTGGCAATATTCAAGATCAAAATAACCGCTCGGTTTACCGTTATCATCAACTAGGAAATTTTTTGGATGAATGTCTGTTATAGCAAGTATGGGTTGTAAACTGGAAGTTTTAGTAACATCTTCTAAATCACTTAGTTCTGATTGGAGAGTATGTTTTAGATAAGCCAATTCATTGGAGTTTAAAGTTCCTAGTTGTTCTGCTCTTTTAATCTTTGGTTCGGTAATTATCCTGATTCTCTCTGCAAAACTTGTAATGTTTCCGGGTTGTATAATATCTTCTCTAATAATATCACCAAAACTTATAAATTTTACTTTGTGAGCATTCGCCATATCAAATCCAATAAACTTGAGTGAATTAAGATATGCTTCTTTTGAAAAATTATTTTTTCAATGTATTCACTCCAGTAAATACCGGGTAGATTCTCAACTATTAAAAATGGTGTAGGTGTATCTTCATACATTCCGTAAACTCGAAGGGCTGGTAGGTTTGCTTGCTCTCGAACTAAATCTATTAAATTTCTCTCTCTACTAATTGAAATAGGACCATTGAATTCAAAATCCCTTCTGATACCGTCGAGGCCAACTCCTCTACCTGACTTTTCAAACCTTGCGATTGATATTAAACCGGCTCGATCTACTATTCTGAAGATATAATGTGCTCTGCCTTCTGGAATTAAAGCTATAGATTCAACTTCATGTCCAGTTAATTCAAGTGTTTCTCTAGTTTGGCTCACAATATACTCATCAAGAAATATAACATCTTTTGAAAACCCCTCTTGCATAATGTTGGAATTATACTACAATACTTTTTGTAACTCATTGGGGAAGGATTAATGAAATGAAAATGTATACACCAATTATTACTCAAACGCCGATGAGGATAACTTTGGGGGGTGGAGGGACAGATGTTTTGTGGTATAGCAAGCTTCGAGGTGGAGCCTGGATATCTGCTGCTATTAATAAATACGTTTATATTTTCTTAAATAAAACTGATGACCCGGATGTTTTAAAAATATTTGACGGAAGCGATTACTATGTTGTTAATAATATAAGTGAAATAAAAAACCCGATTGTTTATGAATGTTTAAAACTTTCAGGAGTAAAAAATGGTTTGCAAATTACAACTATTTCCGAAATCTCTGGCCGTTCCGGACTTGGCGGATCAGGGGCATTTGAAATAGGGTTACTAAATGCTCTCTTCACATTTCAGAAAAGAAGAATTCCGCCACTTAAGCTGGGAAACCAAGCTGCAGATATTGAAATAAAAAAACTTAAAAAATCTGTTGGTCCTCAAGATCAATTAATTGCAGCAATTGGCGGAATGAATTATTTTGAAATTGATAAAAAAGGTCGGGTGAAAGTAGAACCATTGAAACTGTCTAAACCTACGATCAAAGGCTTGGAAACAAATCTCTTATATTTTAGTACTAGAATAAATAGAGATGCAGAGGCAGTTTTAGGGGATCAAAAGAAAAAAGTAGAGAAAGATCCTGAAAAGTCTGCCGTGATAGAATCTTTAGATAGTATAAAAGAGTTGGGACAAAGAGTTAAGCGATATCTTCTTAATGGGGAGATAAATAAATTTGGTCAGTCTTTACACGAGCACTGGTTAATTAAGAAAACTCTATCCGGAAAAATGTCAAACTCAAAAATTGATTACTGGTATGAAAAGGGTATTGATTTTGGAGCACTTGGTGGTAAAATCATGGGAGCTGGTGGTGGTGGATGGTTTGTTTTCTATGTTAATAAACACCATGAAGGATTTAAAAATAAAATGAATAAGATTGGACTGATTTCTCAGGATGTAAAATTTGATTTTAAAGGGACAAGACTGCTCACTTAAAATATGGCAAGGAAAAGTTTAAGTGAAAAAATAACTGAAAATACTTCCGGTGCGGAAAGTTTTATTGATGAATATTTGGGAGGTGTTTTGTCTGCGGTATTTCAACTTTCAAAAAAAGATATTGCCGATTGCATAATATTACTAGCTAACTTAAAAGAGAGAAATGGTAGGTTGTTTTTATTGGGAGTTGGTGGAAGCGCTGCAAACTGTTCTCACGCGGTTAATGACTTTAGAAAAATTGCGGGGATTGAATCTTATGCTCCAACTGATAATGTTGCAGAGTTAACAGCAAGAACAAATGATGATGGTTGGGAAACAATTTTTATAAATTGGTTAAAGGGGAGTAATTTAAATAGTAAAGATGCGATTATGGTTCTTTCGGTTGGGGGTGGAAATTTAGAAAAAAATGTAAGTATAAATATTGTGGAGGCGTTAAAATATGCAAAACAAGTTAAAGCATCTGTGATTGGAATTGTTTCAAGGGATGGCGGATACACTAAGCAGGTGGCAGATGTATGTATCATGATACCTGTTATAAAAGATGAATTTATTACTGCATACGCCGAATCTTTCCAGGTAGTTATTTGGCACCTGCTAGTTTTTTCACCAGCGCTTAGGGCGATTAAGCCTTATTAAAAGTTTTTCTGGCAAGCTCTAATTTTTCTAAATTACCAATATCAACAAAATAGCCTGTTGTCGGATACGCATACAATGGTTTTTTAGCTTTCAGTAACTTCGGGAAAATATCTGATCCAAAATCAAGTTTTGTATTATCCGGGATTAAGTCAAAAATTTCCGGCTCGAAAATATAGAAAGAACCATTCACCCAAATAGATTTATTTTTTAAATCATTTTCTTTAGGCCGCTCAATAAAGCTTATTACTTTATGATTTTTATCTATGGTTACCATACTTTTAGCATCTTTGCTAATTCTCTTGTATACATTTAAGGTTACAAATGACTTTGATTTTTTGTGAAAACTTATCATTTTCTTAATATCTAAATCCCTTAAAATATCTCCTGAAGTCACAATAAAAGTATCTTTTATGAATTCCCTGGATATTGAAATTGCACCTGCAGTTCTCAATGGTTTTTTAGGATCCTCATAAGTATAGGTAATGTTAACTCCAAATTTTGAACCATCACCAAAGTAATTAGTTATTACATCCGGGAGGAAACAGGTTGCGACTATAAAATCAAAAATGCCATGCTCTTTAAAATGGTTAATAATATGTAAAAGTATTGGTTGACCGCTTACTTCAACCATTGGTTTTGGTATTTTTTCTGTAAGAGGTTTTAATCTTTCCCCTCTACCTCCGGCAATAATTATGGCTTTCATATTTTAAATAATATCAAGTGAATCAGATAATTTTCTTACTGTAAAATCAGGTTTTACATTATATTGTAATAAATAATCTGTCTCTAAATCTTTCGGATCAAGTAAGATGGTTTTAACCCCTGCCAGATATCCTGCTTTTATATCTGATGCCCTGTCTCCGATTATAAAAGAATCCAGGGGATTAATATTATGGTCACTTATCGCTTTTAAAAGTAACCCGGGTTTTGGCTTTTTACAATTGCATTCTATAGCATATTTTTTGATAATTCCTTTTGGGTGATGGAAGCAATAATAAATACCATCAACTGAAATATTATTTTTATAAAGCAATTCTTTGAATTTTTTTACAAGAGCATTTTTTGTATTTTCATCTATTATTCCGAGAGTTACGTCTGGCTGGTTAGAAACTACTATTATTTTATAGCCCTGTTTCTGGAGTTTTTTAATAAAAGGGATTGAATTCGGGATTAACTCTAAATCTTTAGGGTTAGTAAGAGCCTCGCCGTTAATATTTTTTACTATAACTCCATCGCGGTCAAAAAAAACAGCTTTGTTCATGAAATTCATTCTAGCACAGTGGATATACCTATTGCATTTATGATTTCGTTGATGTAAATTTAGGGTATTCAAATGGCACAATCGCTACATTTCAACCGCTCTATTTTTATAGACTCCTCAAATATAGAAGAGGTAAAGAGGTGGAATGCAGCAGGTATAATAGATGGAGTTACAACGAATCAGTCCATTATGTTAAAAGATGGACTAAATATTAAAGATTTCGAAAAAGTGGTTAAATTAATTTGTAAGGAGATGGGTAAAAAACCTGTTTCTGTTGAGATTACAGACAGCAGCGCTCCTGCTAAAGATATGATAAAAGAGGCGAAACGGATGAACTCTTTTGCTCCTAATGTAGTGGTAAAAGTTCCATTAATTCCGGATACTACTAAGAGTTTGGAAGTAATACAGGAGTTAATCTCTTTAAATATTGCAATTAATGTGACGGCTATAATGACTTTTGAGCAAATGGTTGTTGCAGCTTTAGCGACGAGAACCAATAAACGTACTTCATTTATCTCTCTTTTTTGGGGACGTTCTATGGAAGATCAAGTTAAGTATAGGGGTAGATTTGATTTTATGGCAGACTATAAAAGAGTTGGACTTGAATCCAGAGTTAATAGTGATCCAAAAAATATTGTAGAGAGTACAGCTGCTTTTTTGAAAGAAGGGGGTTATGAGAACCCGAAAATTATAGTGGGGAGTATTAGAACTGCAACAATGGTTGGGGAATCTTTTGCTGCTGGAGGTAATATTGTTACAATTACCCCTGAAATTTTGATGTCTATGCTTTTTTCTCAAAGAACAAAAGAAACAATTGAACAATTTGATTCGGACTGGAAAAAACTTCAAAAAAAGTAGTAAAATCTCCATATGCTTTTTAACAAAAATGCTGTTATAACCGGCGGAGCTAGAGGAATTGGTTTTGCTATAGCAAAGGAACTGGTTAGCCGGGGCGCAAAGGTAGTTATTTGTTCCAGGACTAAGTCGGATTTAGAGAAAGCTCTTGTAAATTTAAATCAAGATCGTGAAGTTGCTTACGGTATCTTGTGCGATGTTTCTAATTTAAGTAGTTGTAAAAAGCTAATTAAATTCGCCAAAGTTAAATTAAAAAGAATTGATATTTTGGTTAATAACGCTGGAATATATGGTCCAATTGGAGCTTTTGAAAAGATAAATTTAAAAGAATGGGAAAAAGCACTGCATATAAATTTTATGGGAATGGTTTATTGTTCGTATTTAGTAATTCCGGAAATGGAAAAAAGCGGAGCTGGAAAAATTATTAATTTATGCGGAGCAGGAGTTGGTGGAAAAAGTTTACCAAGGTTTAGCGCATATTTTAGTTCTAAATTTGCAGTTGCTGGATTTACGGAAGTATTAGCTGACGAACTAAAAGATGAAAATATTCAGGTTAATTCAATATCCCCTGGGGGAGTTAATACTTACATAAATGAATATTTACTAAAACAAGGACCAAAAAAAACGGGTAAAGAAATGTATGAACAAGCTTTAGAGCAGAAAAAAACCGGTGGGATTCCTCCTGAACTGGCCGCAAAATTAGTTGCATTTCTTGCATCAGATGAATCAAGTCACATTACCGGAAGGCTGCTTAGCGCAAAATGGAATTCGCCGGAATCTCTAAAAAAAGTAAAATTTAGTAATAGTTTATATAAACTAAGGAGAATTGATCAGGAGTTATTTTATGAAAAAAAATGATTTAAATATTGGAGTTTTAGGACTTTGGCATCTGGGATGTATTTATGCAACCTCTTTAGCCAAAAAAGGGTTTAAAGTAACTGGGTATGATATAAATCAAGCTGTGATTGATAATTTAAATGCAGGAAAAACTCCAATATTTGAACCGGGATTGGATATTTTATTAAAAAATCATCTTATTAAAAATCTTATCTTTACTAAAGATCCCAAGGAAGCAATAAGTAAAAAAAAATATATCTTTATAACACTGGATGTTCCGGTAAATGATGTAGATGAGCTGGATTTAAAACCTCTAAATAAACTGTTTGACAATCTGATAAAGTATATTTCATCAAATAGCGTTATTGTTATTTCATCTCAGGTACCGGTTGGGACATGTAGAAAACTACAGGAGAGATTTACCAGATTAAATAAAAAAGTTTCAGTAATTTATTTTCCTGAGAATTTAAGACTAGGTAGTGCATATAAATCGTTTCTGGAACCGGATAGGATTATTTTAGGAGGAGAAAAAGAAGTATTGGAAAAATTTTTAAAGGATTTTGATTTTGTAAAATTTCCAAGTTTCTTAATGTCGCTGGAAAGTGCCGAAATGAGTAAGCACGCATTAAATTCATATCTTGCAACTTGTATTAGTTTCTCAAGCGAGTTAGGCGATATTTGCGAATTAACAGGAGCTAGTATGGAAGATGTAGTGAAAGCTTTGAAAAGCGAGAAAAGGGTAAGCGTTTATGCACCTTTGAATCCAGGTCTTGGTTTTGCTGGAGGAACTTTAGGAAGAGATATAAAAACTTTAATGTCAGTTTCAGAAAAAATCGGATACAACCCTATTTTTTTAAAATCAGTTTACAAAGTAAATCAGATAAGAATAAATAATCTGGTGGAGAAAATAAAAAAAGTGTTGGGGAAAATTAAGGGTAAAAAAATCGGACTGCTTGGGTTAACATATAAACCCGGAACAAATACTCTCCGAAGGTCTATGTCTTTAGACTTGGCAAAAAAGTTAACAAAACATGGAGTAAAGATTCATGCCTTTGACCCGAAAGTTTCAGGAATGGTTAAAGGATATGAATTTGTAAAAATAGAAAAAAAATTGGAAAATTTTTTTAAGGATCTTGACATTGCAGTTTTAATGACAGAGTGGTCGGAGTTTAAAAATGATAATGTTGTAAGAAACGCTTCTTTTATGGAAAACAAAGTAATTATAGATACAAAAAACTTTCTGGACAAAAAGTCATATGAAAACCATGGAATAAAATTACTTAGGATAGGAGAGGGTATATGAATGTTGCCATAGTTGGAGCCGGGCTAATAGGCAGGAAAAGAGCGAGAGTGTTGCCAAAAGGAGTAAATTTAACAACTGTCTGTGATGTAAATTTAAATAAAGCTCAACACTTTGCCCGGGATTTTAAATGTAAAATAGAAACAGACTGGAGAAAAGTTGTTAAAGATTCCAAAATAGATGCAGTTATAATTTCAACAACAAATAAATTTCTGTCGCCCATTGCAGTAGAGGCAACATTGCATGGTAAGCATGTATTAGTAGAAAAACCTGGAGCCAAAAATTTAAATGAATTAAATAAAATTGCAAAGGTCTTCAGTGGAAAATCAGTTCTTATGTTTGGGTATAATCACCGTTATCACCCTGGAATTAAAATGGCTAAAAAAATAATTGATTCCAAAAAATATGGTCAAGTTCTTTTTATGAGGGCTAAATATGGGCACGGTGGAAGACTTGGTTACGAGAAAGAATGGAGATTTGATAAAGACTTATCTGGAGGTGGCGAACTCTTGGATCAAGGAACTCATCTAATTGATTTAGTAAATTATTTTTGCGATGAAATGACACAAGTTCTTGGTGTAACTGGAAATCTTTTCTGGAAGTCTAAACTTGAGGACAGCGCCTTTTTCATCCTAAAAAACAAAAAAGGTACAATTGCGCAATTATCTGCTACTTGCGTTGAATGGAAAAATCTTTTTTGTTTTGAGGTAATGCTGCAGACAGCAAAAATTCAGATAGATGGACTTGGTGGAAGTTATGGCAGGGAAAAGTTAACTCTTTATAAAATGAAGCCAGCAATGGGGCAACCTGATGTGAAAGAATATATATTTGAGGAAAAAGACAATTCCTGGAAACTTGAGACTCAAGAGTTTTTTACTCGTATTAAAAAAAAGATATATAGTGATAGGGCTATAAAAGATGTAAGGTATGTCTTGAGCATAGTGGACAAATTATACAAAAAAAATTCATTATGAAATATTTAGTAACCGGAGGAGCAGGTTTTATTGGTTCACATATTGTTGATGAAATACTTAAAGGCGGAGATAAAGTTATCGTTTACGATAACTTATCAACAGGAAGAAAACTTTTCGTAAAACATAATCTGAGTAATAAAAGATTTAAATTAGTTATTGGGGATGTGTTAAATACTAAAAAACTAACTAGGGAGATGAAGGGAATCGATTTTGTTCTTCATATGGCAGCACATGCAGATGTAAGAGAAGGGTTTAAGGATCACAGCATTGATCATGTGCAGAATCTTGAAGGAACTCAGTCAGTTCTTGAGGCAATGTACAAAACTGGGGTTAAAAAAATTGCATTTGCATCAACATCTTCTGTTTACGGTGATGCAAAAGTTCATCCGACTCCGGAGGATTATCCTTTTGAATCAACATCACTATATGGTGCGACAAAGGCGGCATGTGAAAGTTATATTCAGACCTATGCAAGTTATTACGGATGGAAAGTATACATTTTCCGCTTCGTTTCTTTTATAGGAGAAAGATACACCCATGGAATTATTTTTGATATTTTAAAAAAAGTTAAAAAAAACAAAAAAGTTTTAGAACTACTTTCAGATGGAACTCCTAAAAAATCATCAGTTTATGTTGGTGATGGAATAGATGCTATGTTCAAAGTGATTGACTTATCAAAAGAGCAAATTAATATTTACAATATCGGACATGATGATATTTTAACGGTTGATCAGATTGTGGATACGATTATAGAAGCTGGTAACATAAAAATTAAGAAAAAATATCTGGGAGGAAAAAAAGGCTGGATGGGAGATAATAATTTTGTACACTTGGATAACAGTAAACTTAAAAAATTAGGCTGGAAACCAAAATTAAGTTTTAAACAAGGTATTAAGAAAACAGTAGAATATTTGCAAAGTGAAGAGTCAAAAAATTCACTTTTCCGTTAGGGATCAGAACTAAATTTATCTAATGGAATTCTGGGTGTTCCCGAAGTAATCCATGGATACGCTTGCTTTGATGTAGGTAATGAGTGTAAATATACTAAAAGATTTTCGGTAGTACCATGATGGGTTATTTGGATTTGATAGTTTCTAAGAAATTCTTTGTATGATGGTAGAGAAGTAAATTCGTGAATAAACTCAGTAGTTGCAAAACCGAACCCCTCTGGTGAGGTTAATCTTACAGCACAAAGACCGTACACTCTTTCACTAGCTGGTTCATCAGGCACAAAAAACCAGCCATATCTAATTCTTTGAGTTCCGTATAAATGTCCGTCTCCAGGTACAGTTTCCCCCTCACCATATGACACTTTGGTGTAACCTTCGTCTAGTTTCTGGGTAATATAATCGATTCTTGTTATACCTAAGCCCTGTATACACTTTGGATCAGATGAAAATAAAGATTGGATTTCTGTCATAAGGTTATCTTGGAAACATTCTAACATAAGATTTGATTAAAATCAATTTTTTGCAACTCGAGTCTATAACCTATGATAGTTGTATTTAAGTTCCAAATAAGATAAATTAGAGAATACTTTTTATATGGAAAACGCATTTATCAAAGGTCTGTGGACAAATTTTACTGAAACTCTTGGAACAACTATAATCCATCCTCAATATACAGTTTTAAGGTTTCAGAGAGAAGCAATTATAGAGGCAAAAAGGTATGCTAAGGGAAAATTGATTGACATTGGATGCGGACGTATGCCATATAGGAAAGAACTGGAGCCACTTGTTGAATCGTATATTGGGGTGGATCATCCGAATGTTTCTAAGCTCTATAGTGGAGGATATAAACCGGAAGTTTTGGCAAATGCTAAAAAGCTTCCTTTTAAAAATAATATGTTTGATATTGCGTTATTGCTTCAGGTTTTAGAGCACGTTGATGACCCGGGAAAAGTAGTAAAAGAAGCCGCCAGAGTTTTGAAACCTAATGGAGTATTAATTATTTCTATACCCTTTTTTTATCCACTACATGATATGCCTTATGATTTCGGCAGGTATACAAAGACCGCTCTTAAAAGTTTTATTGATGGAGCACATCTGCGTATTATTAAGATTGAGACACAAGGAAGATTTTTCGAATTTTGGCTGCAGATGTTAAATACTTTTCTTATCAAACGGATAAATGACATGTTTAAAAATTTAAATTTGCCAACAATTATTTTACTTATTCCGACTATTATTTTAGCTGTGCCACTTATCTTAGTTAATAATTTTCTAATACTTATTATTAAAAGATTATCTCAAGTAGTTCCAAGATATCCGGATTATTTTCCACTGGATTATTTGGTAGTTGCAAGGAAAAAGTAATGAAGACGCGAAAGACTAGAGTTCTTGTATTAACAAGCTCGTTTCCCCGTTATAAAAATGACTGGTGGCAGCAAGCCATTTTAAGTATTTACTCTAATATGGATAAAGATAATTACGACATTACTGTTATCGCGCCAAGCAGTCCCGGAGCTAAGTCTAGTGAGGATATAGAGGAGGTTCATGTTAAAAGATTTAAATACTTCTTTCCGTCCTCACTGCAGCTTTTAACATCAGGTGAGGGGGTACTTTATTCTAGTAGAAAAAATAAATTTTTGGGTAAAGTTCAAATAATTACTTTTGTTTTAGCAGAAACTTTATTGGTAATCAAAACTTTGGCAAAAAATGATTTTGATATTATACATGCAAACTGGATTATACCTCAGGGAATAGTTGCTATAATTGCAAAATTTTTTTTCAAAAAGCCCGTTATTATAACTATTCATGGTACTGATATATTTTCCTTAAAAAAATTTGATTTTCTTAAAGCCTTAAGTTTGAAGTATTGTGATATTTGTACAACCAATAGCAGTGCTACATATAAAGCGGCAAATAAAATTTATCCCAGTGAAGAGATTAAGATTATCCCGATGGGGGTAGATGTAAATTTGTTTGATCCTAAGAAAAAAGATGTTTTTTGGAAGAAAGAATTCGGGGAGAATGCAAGAATTATTTTAGGAGTTGGCAGGTTAATAAAATGGAAGGGATTTGAATATTTGGTAAGGTCGTTCCCCTTTGTATTAAACAAATTTCCGGAAGCAAAGCTCATAATTATCGGTAAAGGTCCAGAGGAAGAAAATCTTAAAAAATTAGCTCTGAAATTAAACCTTAAAATAGGTAAGAATATTTTTTTCCCTGACCATTTTTCAGCTAATAAATTGCCTGGAATTTATGCTGCCAGTGATGTAGTTGTTTCGCCGTCAATCACTGACTTTCAAACAGGAGAGAAAGAAGGTCAGGGTAATGTTGTTTTGGAGGCGCGTGCTTCAGGAGTACCTGTTATAGCCAGTAGATCTGGTGGATTAATTGATACAATTGATGGGACATCAACAGGATTACTATTTGAGGAAAGAAATTACAAGGAGCTGTCAGAAAAAATTATCTATCTTTTGTCGGATAAAAAGATATGGAGAAAATTTTCCGAAAACGGCTTAAAATATGTAAGGAAAAATTATTCATGGAAAAAAGTAAGCAAGAGATTTGGAGAACTTTATGAGGAAATTACTAAACGCTAACCTTTTCTTTGTTTTTTTGGTTCCGGTAGCATTTTTAGTCGTATCCATTTTGACTTTGAATGATTATGGTATCAACTGGGATTCGCCCAAACATTTTATCCGCGGTCAATCCTATCTTCATTTTATTTTGACTGGTAAGCGCGATTTTCTTGATTTGCCAGTTTATCAAATAATGAAGGGCGAACCGGATTATGTTGATTTCAACGTAGAAGGTGTAACTAATAGTGGAATAGTTAAGGAGAGGAGTTTGGAAATTACTAATGTGCGTCGAAGTTATTTTCAGTCGGATTTTTATACATTTGACTATTTTATGACCAAACATATTCATACTCATCCGGAAGTGAACGATTTATTGTTGGCAGCTACTAACTACATTTTTTACCAAAAAATGGGAGTGATGGGTGATATTGAATCTTATCATTTTTTTATAGTTCTGGTAACTTTTGCGCTAGTTGCTGCAGTTTCCTTTTGGACATACAGACAGTTTGGCAGTCTTGCATCAATTGTTTCATCGGTCTCGCTGGTATCATATCCTTTAGTTTTTTCTGAATTACATTTTAATGTTAAAGATCCAATACTGATGTCTTTTTTTGGATTGTCCATCCTATCTTTCCACCACGGTGTTTTAAGAAATAAATCGATCTATATACTTTTGTCTTCGGTTTTTGCCGGCTTTGCCCTGGGAACTAAGTTTAATGCATTTTTTCTGATACCTATTTTAGGCCTTTGGTTTTTATTTGTTGTTTTTAAAAGATATCGGGAAAAAGGGAAGAGGCTTAAACTAATTGATCTTCTAGGCGGATGGAATGTATTAATTGCGTTTTTCATATTTCCATTCATTTCACTATTCATACTTTATATTTTTTCGCCGTATCTCTGGATAGATCCTGTTGGCCATTTTATGGAAATAGTTGAGTATTATAAAAGTATAGGAACTGAAACCTTAACCCCTGAAATGTCGAGATTTTTGGTGAGGGGTTGGAATACGTATCCTGTTTTTTGGATTATTATTACTACTCCGTTGCCGATTTTGTTTGTATTCACAGTTGGAATTTGCTATTCTATGTTTTTGCTTTTCAGAGAAAAAAGTGAGATGACCTTTTTAATTCTGTTGTGGTTTTTTATACCAATAGTTAGAGTAATTTGGCCCGGTACAAATATATATGGTGGTGTACGGCAAATAATGGAATTTATCCCGGCTATGGCAATACTTTCTGGAGTGGGAGCAAATTGGTTAGTAACAAATACAGTTAAGGCTACAAGTTACAAGTTAAGGAATATTTTGCAAATTATCTTGTTATTTGTTATTTGTTATTTGTTACTTTTGCCTATTATTAAGTATCATCCAAACCAAAATGTATATTTTAATAAGCTTATTGGAGGACTCAAAGGAGCAAAAGAGAAAAATATGCCTTCCTGGGGAAATACTTATGGCAATGTTTATTTACAGGGAATTGAATGGCTAAATGATAATGTCGAAAAAGATGCGAAGCTTGCATTGCCTGTAAATTATATCAGTTCAATACCCAGGCTTAAACTCAGAGGTGATATAGATCTTGATAATCATTACTTTAGCGGGACGAATAGAGAAGGTGAATATGCTATGGAAATGGATTATGATTGGCCGTTAAAGTCTAGATATAAGTATTCATATTATGATACATTTCTGGATCCTGTTTATGAGGCCAAGGTGGATGGGGTTACTCTTCTTAAGATATGGAAAAATGAAATTAAGCACACTAAAGTAAAATATCTGAAAAACGAATTAATTCTAAAACCGTCCTCTGTAAAAATTGAACAGCAAAAATTAGTAATTAATTTTACTGATAGGGTTTATCTTACTAAATTAGTTTTGGATTATTCAACAAATAATTGTGAGAAAAAATTGGGTGACGCTTATATCTCTTTGTCTGATGATGGTAAAAACTTTATTAGGGAGCCGAATCCATTGTTTGACCCTGAATCACCAGAATCTTCGCCCGGAATGGATGAAGACACTTTTGTTTATATGTTTGCTGCAAAATCAGCTCGTTCGATTGTCCTGAACACACAAAATTCCCATTCTTGTATTTTGAAAGATTACAATGTTAAAGTAATGGGGTTTCCAAGATGATTAGAATTCTTTTAATAATTCTTCTTTCAATACCAATTTTCCAGTTCCGTATATATTGGCTTTTAGTTGATAGTATTAGTGTAGGATGGGCATATGTAATTGATCAGTTATTGCCTTTGGTTGTAACTTGTATATTTGCATTTTTGATAGTTAAAAAAAATGTCCAATTCATTAAAATTAAGCAATGGTTAAAAACTAATGCCTTACCCCTTTTAGCAATTACAGTCACTATTTTAGTTGTTCACGGATGGATATTGGGTAATTATTTTATGGGGGAGGAACCGAATACAATATTAACTAATGTAAACAACAGAAATAAAGAAGTTTTAGTTTATGGTATTTTACGTGGCTATCATTATGGAATATATGTACTATCTTATGAATTATTTCATACACATGCAATGCTTTATAATGTTGTAGCTTTGACACTCTATGTTTTAACAGCGGCTATACTTTATATATTTCTTAATTTATTGTTTAACAAAAAAATCATACCCGCGTTTATAGGAACTTTATTTTTTGTAACCACACCCTCTTATATGGATATGTTTTTTTGGCAGTCCAATTTTTCCGGAATGCCGATAGCTTTATCCGTAGGGATGCTCTCACTTATTTTTCTACTTGCTTATCAAAAAAATAACAAGATGTCTTTTTACTTGCTGTCGCTTTTGTTTTTTCTTTCAATGATAAAAATTGGTTTTAATAGAATGCATGCTTTTATTGTTTTGCCTTTATTTATGTGTTTGTTTCCAATTATATCCGGGAAGTTTAACAAATTGGGAATTAAAAAAATCTTTTTCACAGCTCTACCATTTATTTGTATTTTTTTAAGCTTTATATTAATGATTTTTATATTTCCTGATCAGGTATTTGAAAAAGGGATATCGATTCGAGGCGCGCCGTTAAATGTAGAAGGTTATACAACGGTTTTTTTAATGTTCATTGCTTATTTGTTTATCCCAAGTCAGTTTGCAGAAACCTACTATCCGAAAATCAAGCATTTTTTGATAGGAAGTAGCGAGGTTAGTATTACTATTTTATTCGGAGCTTTAGGGTTTGCATTACTAGTGGTAGTAGGTTTAATTGCTTTAAGACATATACGAAAAGAATGGGGACGATTATTAATTTTTGCACTTGTTACTATATTTTCTAATTTAATCCTAACTCCTCTTTTCATACAAGGGTATAATAATAGTCCAGCAGGTATTGATCAAAGATTTTCAAACACAGGCGTGAGTAATGGACCAGGAATTAGATATGTGTTTGTTTCAGCAATGGGTTTTTCTTTGCTTGTTGCGGTACTTACATATTGGGTAGTTATTAATAAAAGAAAATACAGGAATATTTTGTTAATAACAATATTTGTCTTGTTTGTATATTATTCGTATTTAAGTATAACGAGTTATAAATCTGCCTTGGAGAGTATTAATCCCGGAAAAAGCGCAGTACCAAATAGTGTTTTTTCTATGGTTCCAAAGGATGGTAAGAAGAAATTACTTTATTCAGTTAACCCGCAATATAATGCAATAGACTCCAAAATAGGAGATTGGATACATGCTTTCTATAAATTAGATGAACTGAAATACTCTAATTCGTTTACGGATGTTAGTGGATTAATCGATAGTGGCAGCTACGAAAGAAGCAATTTTTACGCTTTTTATAATAATCCTCTGACTCAATCATTTAAGGATGTTTCGGAACTTGCTCGAGTTGAATTTTATGATGGTGCTATTCCAGTTGCGATTCAGCCGATTCAAGATTCTACTTTAATGACATCATTTACGGATTCTGATAATCTTTCTTTTCCCCGAGTCCTCAGTAGAGGAATTTACATATTAAAGGACATTAATCTGCGGGTTTTATCGCCCCACAAATTTACGATCTCTATACAAAAACAGATGATATTTAACGAGTTTCCATACGTTGACGCCTTTATAGTCAAAGAAGATAAAATTTGGCGTGGTGCACCTTTTCCTATGGAAATTTGGGATATGTTGAAAAATAAGCCGTTGATTGTGGATATAGGTCAACTTAATGTGCCCCTTAGTGTTCCATCTTTAGGAAACCAAACAATAGACAAATACCCCTTAGATTTCAGACTTAAGGCTGCCAGAGAGTTAATTAAGCGTGAAAATTCAAAAGAGCCTAATGAAATTATCATGTCAGATGTAGAGAAAATAAATAAACATTACATAGATACTCCGGAAATACTAAGTACTTATTTGGAAAGCCCAAGCTTTAATTCTCTGGTGTTTGTTTACGCCTGCGCTGAGGATAGCGATTGGGATAATCAAAATAGTTCTCAGTTAATTGTGAGTGGCATTTGGTATATGAAAGAGTTTAGATTAGGTAATAGTACAAATGAAAAGTTGGAAGACTCGTTAACATGTTTTGGAAGCGTCCTGCGTAGAATAGTTTTAGTAGGTCCGCCAGTTCCCGGTAAAATCAATGTAAATCTTGAATTTCAGTAAAGGTATCTATAACCGGATTAGTATGTAACTCACCATTCTTATGCGGTTTTAAATTAGTAGGCAGATTATCAGGTAGTGTTGGAATATTAGTTATTTTTTTGGCATACTTTTCAAGAAACTTTCGGGCAGAAAAAGCTATCAAATCCGTTTCCTTTTTGCCCATTCCCTGATGACATCCAAGTAAAAATCCATGAGCCATAATATAATCAGCATTATCTAGGGTACTTGCAGTTCTCCAGAGCCCGTTGTTTTTATAAGCAGGATGTCGGATTATATTGCCGGAGAATATAACTCTTGTTTGTATCCCGTCTGTTTCTAAATGTTTTAAGAAGTCATATCTGGTAAATGGAGCATCTTCTTTTACTAGAAGCGGGAAAGCAAGCCAATTTGTTGTTGCCCCATCAATTAAATAAGGCAAATAAAACCACTTCTCAAAATTTTTAAACAAACTCATTAGTTCCTCAAAATTTTGCTGTCTTATTTTGATAAAATCAGGTAGCTTTTTAATTTGTTCCAGTCCGAATGCGGCTGATACCTCATTCATTTTAAGATTGTAACCAAGCTCTGTATAAAGAAATTTGCTGTCATAAGGTATACCATCTATAAATGAGTTAAATCTTTGATCAAATTCTTCCAGGTCATTTCCAATCCTGCCCCAGTCTCGAAGTGTTATGACTCTTGCAGCAGTTTCAGAGTTATCTGTTAATACCATACCCCCCATACCGCATGTAGTTATTATGTGAGATCCATAGAAGCTAGTAGTGGTTACATCTGCATAACTTGCAACAGATTCCCCTTTTAAAGTCGGAGCTAAGGTATCGCAAGAATCATCAATTAGATATAGATTGTACTTATCAGCGATTTCCCTTAACTTTTCCATATTACAAACGCCGCCTATAAGTTGAGGAACTAATATAGCTTTTGTAACGCCAGGATTAATTACTCTTTCCACGAGATCTTCATTTATTGTGTATCTTCCGATTACTGAATCTATAAATACAGGGACTAGATGATTGTTAATTATTTCTGAAACTGTGGTAGCAAATGTACAAGCCGGGGTTATAACTTCAGATCCTGGTTTTATTCCGAGTGCGTGTATTGCCAGTAAATTTGCAGAGGATCCGGAGTTTACCGCAACACCATATTTTTTACCAAAAAGAATCGCGATTTTTTCTTCAAATTCATTAACAAGAGGTCCTGATGAAAGCCAGCCATTTTCCAATGAGCGAAGCACTGCATCTTTTTCTTCTTGTCCAAAGACGGCCTTCGCATATAAAACCTGCTTTTTAATAACTCCTGCGCTGGATTTTATTGACATGACTTATATTTTCTAATTTGCATGTTAGTATAAAGTAATTTTAAAAACAATACCCTATTCTAGTTTGGGCTCACTGGGAAGAGATTTTAAAATAATTTGACGTCGGTTTGCTAAGGAAATAAGTACGTCTTCAAGCTCTTTTTTGAAAGCGTCTTCTTGGTTACGATCAAAGTTAAAAATATGTAAATGGTTTCTTAATAGCTCCAAATATTGCTGCTCTGTTCTAAAGCGGTTATCCCATTCTTTGGGTGAGATTGTACTTTTTAAACCCAACGTTCTCATGTAGACTTGCTGTAGCAGACTATATTTTCTTGTAAGATCTTCTTTTCTGAGTGGAAAATGAAATACCCCGTTTTCTGTTGGTATAACTCTTGCCACAAAGTTGTCCAAAACATATTGTTCTGCTTCTTCTCTAAATTGTTCTGGAGTCTCAAAAGTTAAAACATTAAGCGTTTCTACCGAATTAATTCGAGCACCCATCTCTTTAGCAATTAAAAGCCATTTAGGGTGAGGGAAACTAACAGGTTCCATTTGTGAAGACCTACTTGTGACTGCTTCTAAAACATCAGTTGAAAAAACGTGTGCAGTACTACCAATATCTAGATTTATCCCGAAGACCTCGGAATATAATCTGTTAAATTCAAGCTCTGTTTGAACTAGTGGCGGATGATGAGTTAGGTAATCTTCCCCGCTGCGCCTGAAATTTAAATAGCTTAATTCTTTATCTATTGAGGTAGCCATAGTAGCTATATCTTGAAAATCCCTAGGATAGTACTTCGCAGCAACAATAATTCTGTCTCCATCGGTGTACTGTATTTTTCTCAAATTTAACCTTTTTGATAACTTAAGAGTTTTATTCAACAGAAATAAATGATCATTTTCTATCGGGTCAGAAGCAACAGTGTTTTTCGGATCTGTCTCTGAGAAAAAAAGCCCTTGATTCCAGTAGGATTTAATTTGCTGCTTAACATTCGGGTTAGTACTTTTTGTTGTATTAATAACCCAGCCGGCATAATTTTCTAAAACTTTTACTGTAACTTTTGGTAAAGTTTCCAGGAAAACTCCACGAGGGTCATGCAAGGTAGAACTTAACAAAACTTCGGAAGATCTTCTCATGCAGCAGATTATAGCATGAGAGAATGTTATATGATATATTTTGAATATGAAACAGCTATCGTATTTTATAACTGGAGGTTATGGATTCATTGGTTCCGAACTTGTTAATAACATAGATGGGAAAGTTACAATTTTGGTTAGATCAGAAAAACATAAGGAAAGAATAAAGAACAAAAACTGTAAAGTAATTAAAAAAGATATTTCTAATATTACTAAAAAAGATCTAGAAGGGATTGATGTTATTTATCATCTTGCCAGCACAGTCGATAATTACAACGTTTTAACTAATCCGTATCTTGACGTTAAAACGAATATTACGGGTACAATAAAACTTCTTGAGATTTGTAAAGACTTACCAAAAAAACCAAAAATTATTTATCTTTCAACTTTTTTTGTTTATGGAAATGAATATAGCAAGTCTAAAAAGTCAATAAATGAGGAGTCAAAAACTGATCCTTTGGCTATATATCCGGCAACAAAACTGTGTGCTGAATCAATAATTAAATTATACTCCCGACTTTATAAAATTCCATACATAATTTGTAGATTGACTAATGTATACGGCGAGCACGAAGACTATAATAACAAGAAAAAAGGAGCTCTAAACTATCTGATCATGCAGGCAGTAAAAGATGAGCCCTTGTTGATTTACAAAGGAGGTAATTTTAAAAGGGATTATATTTATGTTGATGATGTTGTTTCTGCTATACAATTTCTTGAGAAAAAAAACATAGTTAATGATACTTATTTAGTAGGATATGGCACTGCGATTTTATTTAAAGATATGATTGATTATATTCATAAACTAACTGAAAAAAAATCTAGAATTATTCAAATAGAGCCGCCGGAGTTTCATAAAGTTGTTGGAATAGCTGATTTTACTGCAGATACATCAAAGATTAATAAATTAGGATGGAGAGCGAAGATTGATTACAAAGATGGCGTTATGAAAATAGTAAAAAATTATCAAGAAATTATGAAAACTTCAGGGGATTAGGAAATCTGCTTTTTTAAACTTAAGTTTGTGTAGGATATATTCAAGAAGAAGTCTTAAATTTTCAATTCCATGTTCTACTGATTTACTAAAATTTGGAGAAATACCTTCAGGATTATATGCTTTGGACACAGGGACGTCATAAATCTTAAATCCAAAATATATGGCTTGAATTAAAAATTGCGGGTCAAAGATATATCCATTTCCATTTTTTTGAAAAGGGATTTTTTCAAGAACTTGTCTTGTATAACCCCGGTATCCAGTATTTGCTTCACTTAAATTTGTCCCCAGTACTAAATTAAAAAGTAAAGTTATCCCCCGGATAGAAATAGATTTATAAAATGGGGTATTTTTGTCTCCGTGGGAAAGAAATCTTGAGCCAAGAATTACATCGCCTTTTTTATCTTCCAGTGATTTTATAAAAAGAGGGAGGTCATTTGGGTCATATTGACCATCTGGATGAAGCATTATTACAAAATCCGGATCGTATTTCAATGCTTCCTTGTAACATGTTTTTTGGTTTGCTCCGTAACCGCTATTTTTTTTGTGAACGATTGTTTTAATTCCTAATTTTTTTGAAACAGCGGCAGTATTATCCTTAGAGCCGTCATCTACAAGAATAACTTTGCTGATTTCTTTTGGGATTCCTTTAAAAACCTTTTCAATGGTACGTTCTGCATTGTAAGCAGGAAGAACAACAGTTATTTTATTATCTTTGCTTTGTTTACTTTTCATCATTTGCATAATGTATAATAACATATAAATTAAAAAGATTGTGCTAACTTTAGTAAAAAAATATCCATTTATAATTATTGCGTCTTTGGTATTTTTGGTATGTTTACTTTCTTACGGAAAAATTGTCGGTATGCATTTTTTCCTTGAGGATTATTTAATACTTTATTCAATTCAAAATCCCACTTCTTCTGACGCAGGATATGGATCTGGTGTGTTTGGACGACCTTATGGGTATGCAGTAACGCCTTTTATCCCCTTTTATTATTTATTCAGACTTGAGTCCCGGGGTTATTATTTTATTGAATTAATTCTTTATTTTTTTGCTGCTTTGTCAGTTTACTTTTTTGCAAAAACATTAACTAATAGTAAAAGAGCAGCTTTTGGTTCTTCATTAATTTTTGCTTCCGGATACGTGGGTTCGTCATCTTTATATAGAATGGCTGTTGGTTGGCAAAATTTATTGGCAGCTATTTTTCTTACACTCACTGTAACCTTGTATTATAAATACGTAAAATCTTCTAAAATAAAATTATATCTTCTAGCTTTTACGGTTTATATTTTTACTTCTGAATTCTCATTTTATCGAGCTCATGGCATTATTCTTTTGATTATTGGGATTGAACTACTTTTTAACTTTAAACCCTTGAAATCACTGGTTCGCATAACGCCTTTTGCGATAAGCTATTGGTATTTTTATGTTTACTCTCTTCCTTCTATGGAACAAGGTTCGAAAATCGCGTCTTTTGTACAAACAGTTTTTACTCAAAAAAATTATCATTTTTTACTAAATCCTTTTATAACTTTAGAAAATCTATTTATTCCCGATAAATTTAATTTTCCCGTCTTACTTTTCATAGTAGTAATTTTATTTATTCTAATCTGGAAAAAAAATAAAATTTTGATTTATTGTTTGATATTTGCCGTTGGAAATTATCTAGTTTATTTTTACAACTCACCAGGAAGCGTGCAGGAAACGACTCATAGATATCTGACTGTTTCTTTCGCTGGGGTTGCTACTTTCCTGGGACTTTTCTTAAGTCAAATTAATAAAAGTAATTTCAAATATTTGTTCTTGTGTTTATTGATTGTAGCTTTGAATCTTACTTTGGTGCGTAGTGAACAGATTGAGATTATTCAAAATAGAAGTAAGCCTGCAAAAGAGTTTTGGTCATCATTTCAGATGAAAATTCCTTATTTACAAAAGAATTCAGTTATATATATTGATTCAAAGCAAGATGGCGTGAGTAAGCCTGCACGCGATACAGCAATTGGCGCAGGATCTATGAGCGCAACTACGTCTTTTGCAACATATTATGGACTAAATTGGAGTGATATTTACCTGGCAGAAAATTTTTCAGAACTCTTAAGCCTTATAAAGAAAGAAAATATTAACCGTGATAACATTTATACTTTTTTTTATAGCAGACAAGATGGTTTGGTTGATACTAGCGCAGAAATAAAATCTGCACTTTTCGGAAATGAAATCTCCGCTAGAATAATTGATTTTACAAATACAAATGTTCCATTTTATTCGCCTCATTTATTAAATTTTTTGGCGGAAATAAACGTTGATTTTTCGGATGTTAAGTACGTAAAAAAAGATAAAATCGACTTATTAAGTTATCTTGATTTTTTAACTTCGCGCGAAAAGTATTGGACTAAAGTTACTGCGACTTCTACAACAGAAGCTGAATATGCAGAGATTGCATACATTAAAGATCAGGACAAATCTACTGCCTGGAAAGGAGATGATTTGGCTTGGGAAAAAAATAAACAAGAAGAAGTTACTCTTAATTTGGGCGAATTACGGCAAATTGGAGCAGTAAGTATTACTCCAGCATCTTTAGCTAGAGCTCCTGTAGAATATCTATATGAGTGTTCTTTAGATAAGATCTCCTGGAAGCAACTCACAGTTATTGAAAAAGAAGTTAAATCAATAGAATCATTTAAGGATAAGTTTAAGGAAGCAAATTGTGTTTTCGTAAAACTTACTATTTATAAAACAGTTTCCGGCGGACCTCCGCAAATCTCAGAAATAGAAGTAAGGGAAAGCAGATTTGTTGACTTTGACTATACACTTGCAGAAGAAATAGAGAAAGATCCGTTTAAATATATAAAATCAACATTAGATAGGCAAATATTGTTTGAATATTTTACTCAAAATGGTATCAGCGGAAAAATTTGTGTTTATACAAATAGATATAAACCGTTAGAGCCAATTTGCAAAAAATATAAATTTTCTCTGAGTAATAAGGAGCAAGGATTTTTTATCGACCAAGGAGGCACTGTTATAGAAAAAATTGAATTTTTACTTCCGCCACAGGTGAAATTTGATATTAAGTATGCCAAGTTAGATAGCTTAAGCTTTACGGAGCTTGAGAAAATGGGATACATAACGAAGCATGCACACTAAATAGGCAATTTTTTCCTTACACTTACCCAAAAGAAAAGATTGAGAAGCTCTGAACAGATTAAAATTATTCTGGCCAGTACAGCAACGAGTACTGCTTGAGGAACACCAATTTGCGGTCCTGCAAGTAATACAAAAACACCCTCCCGTATCCCCAGCCCCATAGGGATGATTATACTTAAATAACCTATCAGCCAAGCTAAGAGTGCTGATGATAATAGAAGTACAGGATCATTAATTTTTGTAATTTCGGTTATTAGAACAAGATAACCGATGCTATATAATGACCAGCTAAGAAACTGGAATATTAGAGCTGTAATTATTTGCTTTGGGAATAATATTTTACCTGTTAATCTTCTTAAGACTTTATAAACTGGCTTGTGGAGAATTAGAATTAATAGGATTGTAAGCAGTGAAGCTATCAAAATAATATCAAAAACTGAGTTTGTATAGAATAGTTTTAAGTTCTTTATTATTGAGTATGAAGATAAAACAGCTGTAGTTGTTATAATGATAATTGCTTCGAAAGGCGATATAAGAATGGAAATGCTGCGCGAAACTTTTTTTTGTTGAGCAAGATATGACCTGGAAACAAATGACCATACATTACCCGGGATATATCTAGTTGCTTCAGAGAAAAACCAAATGGATAAACTGTTTGTTTTATTAAGTGGCGCTCCTAAAAAGTGAATTAAGGATTTCCAGGATAATGCGCGGCAGTATAAGTAACCTAGAAAAAATAACAAGGAAAGAAATACTCTAACTGGTGAAATAGAATAAATTATATGTTGGGTTTGATCGTAATAGTCTAAAAGAGTTTTAGAAAGAAATATAGTGGTTATAATTAAAACTATTATAGTGGTGACTGTCTTTATTTGTCCCGGAATAAACTTAATTTTTTTGTAGAGATACTTCTTCATTATTTTTGTTCAATTTACATTGAATAAAAGTTGTTGATGTTTTATCATAACAAGGTTATAAAGGATACGCAAATGGTTTTCTTAACTTTTTTTTCAACAATATTCTTTTTTATTTTTGGAATGGGGACTTTGCCGGATTACGGTATTAATTGGGATGCAGCAAGCCATCTGTCTCGTGGTCAGGCATATCTATATTATTATTTGACTGGTGAAGAGGATTACTCTAATTTCAATAATTTGAAATTATATATTGAGAAGGAAACAGGCATTAAAAAAAATATAACAAAATATTCTGTTTTCAGGCAAAGATTGTACCAGCAAAATCCAAACACAATCTTTTTTAGTCCGGATATACCCAAGTCACAAATACCAAGAATTAGTGTATATCAGAATACTGGAGCTGATCTTCAAGATATGAAGGATCGCTATGATTTTGGACATCCGCATATAAGTGATGTGTTAGCTTCCATATTTAATTATGTACTCTTTCAGAAATTAGGATTATTGAACGATATAGATTCTTATCGTGTTTATAGTGTCTTGCTTTCTAGTATGCTTGTTGGTTTGGTATTTTTTTGGACAGCAAGCTCGTATGGAAAATTTGCAGGTATAGTTGCCACTTTATCTCTTGTACTATACCCTCTTTTTTGGTCAGAATCGCATTTCAACAACGAAAAAGATATACCAGAAACTGTTTTTATTACGTTTATGCTCTTTTCTTTTTGGAAAGGTATAACGGGTAAAAGCTGGAAATGGATATTGACTTCAGGTGTTTTTTTTGGTCTGGCACTGGGCACTAAATTTAATGTACTTTTTTCTATATTTGTTATATTACCCTGGTTGATTTGTTATCTGATTTCTAAACGCAGTAAAAAATTATCTCCTAGAAATTTTTTCAAAAAGTACGCCAAGATTATTATTGCAATAGCGGCAGCACCTATTTTAGGCTTTCTTATCGTTTTTGGGACTTGGCCGCTATTTTGGACAGATCCTTTACGAAAAATTTCCCGGATAGTAGATTTTTATAAAACAATTGGTACTGCAGCCAATATAGATCAAGGTTTTATCAGTCTGTTTGGAGTTAATACATATCCGTTTCAATGGATTTTATATACTACTCCGGTTGTAATTTTATTCCTGGTGACTTTTGGAATCATCAAGATCTTCTTAGATAAATTTAAAGAAAAAAAAATGCAGTCGTTACTTTTTTTACTGATGCTTGTAATTCCTGTGGCTCGAGTTACATGGCCTGGTATGAATATCTATGGGGGAGTAAGGCAAATAATGGAATATATTCCTCCTATGGCAATGATTGCAGGTATAGGAGGAGAATTTCTCCGAAGCTGGATATGCAGGCTGCTGATTAGGATAACAATCAGTAAATATAAGCCAATTGTTTTTTCTTCAGCGTTGGTTTTTGTGCTCTATATTCCCATAACTTTGAAATTATTTGAAATCCATCCCAATGAAAATGTTTATTTCAATCCTTTAATCGGAGGGCTTAAAGGGGCTAGTGAGCGCAATTTTCCAGGTTGGGGTGTATCGTTCGGTGCTCCTTATAGGGAAGCAATCGAATGGATAAATAAAAATGTTGAGCCGGGAGCAAAATTGACTACTGGCTACGAGATATTAAGTAATATTCCAGCTATATTTATTAGACCGGATATAGATTACAAAAGTAATAGGAGCGGATATTTAAGGGAGGGGGAGTATGTAATATCACTAAGATTTCAAGGGGTTGAAAAGCGGTCTTATTTTGATATGTATTTAGACAATATAATTGAACCTGTTTATCAAATAAAAGCTGATGGAGTACCTATACTGAAAATTTGGAAAAATGATCTAGACCACCTAAGATCCGGATGGAGCAATGAGGAGATTATAGATAATTTAAAATATACGAAGAACGGTAAGGGAATATTATTTGACATAGGTAAAGAGGTTAAGTTGTCCCGCCTGGAAGTAAACTATGACCAAAATGGTTGTCCTGAACTCGATTCTGGATATTTAATGATTTCAAAGGATAGAAATGTGTGGGAAAGAATCCCTGGTGTATTGCCTGAGGAAGTGAGAATTAAAACTCTTGGTATTCAGCCTCGTGATGGAAGTTTTATTGAACCATTCGCAGGTCAAACAGCAAGATATATAAATTTTTTTGTTACACCTGTAGATACTTGTGTCACTCAGATAGAAAGAGTAAGATTGTATTATTTCAAATGAGAATGAGCATTGTTTAGGTATATGAGTTTATTGTTTAACATTTTTAAGAAAGCTGCGTATACACTTAGAGGGCGTCACTTAAACAGATTCCACCTTGTTCGTATAGCACTAAATTTTCTGTTGAGTAATTTGAAACCGGATTTTGTGATAGTTGATGGTAATCGTATGTTTTTAGATAAGGGTGATAGCATGCGTTTATCGATTCTTGGTATATATGAACCACTGGCGGTTAAAAACTTTCAAGAAAGTGTTCAGGCTGGGGATGTTGTTTTAGATATTGGTGCACACATAGGATATTATACCCTTATGGCAGCAAAACGGGTTGGTAAAAAAGGGAAAGTATATGCATTTGAGCCGAATGATGACAATAGTGCTCTTTTGACAAAGAATCTCAAGATCAATGGATATAAAAATGTTACAGTTATAAATAAGGCAATTGCAGAATCTACGAAAAAGGTTAAGCTATTTCTTTCCCGAGTCAGTACTGGAATGCACAGTCTTATTGATATAGATAATGATGCTGAATTTAGCATGTTAGTTAATACTGTAAGCATTGATGATTTCTTTGGTAAAAATCCACCGCGGATTTCTGCTATAAAGATGGATATTGAAGGCGGAGAGTTTGCAGCACTTGAAGGGATGACCCGGATACTCACAAAAAATAAACATATAAGTATTTTAACTGAATTTTCTCCTTTCTCAATGAAAATGGCCAAGAAATCTCCGCTTGGATTTTTAAAACTTCTAAAATCCTATGGTTTTAATCTATATAGCATTGATGAGGTGTGCAAGTCAACCCTGCCTATTAATAATCTGCAAACCTTTCTCTTAACTTGTCCGGTAGATCGTGATTGGCATATTAATTTGCTAGCAGTAAAATAACTTTTAGCTCTTAGTTGGTTTTTTGGCAATTGCAAATAATGAGAGTCCAATAGGAATTGTACCTTTGATT
>Ga0209542_10001322_pt1 | contig 58341 bp, 65 predicted proteins | sample RifCSPhighO2_01_FD_184028 | JGI IMG/M metagenome (GOLD analysis project Ga0209542, IMG submission 184028) | Soil microbial communities from Rifle, Colorado - Rifle CSP2_plank highO2_0.1 (SPAdes) (version 2) | ecosystem: Environmental > Terrestrial > Deep subsurface > Rock core/Sediment ...
TAAAACAAGGAAGGCGACTTCCGACTTCCGGATGCGCGTCGGTGGTCCAATGGCTAAGACTGCGGCCTTCCAAGCCGTTAATCCGGGTTCGAATCCCGGCCGGCGCACCATTTTTCTTTTTTTGCATGGGAAATTTTTCCGTTTCGGGGAGAAAAATTTTTATAGGAGAGATGCCCAAATGGGGATGGGGGTGATGGCATGAGATTGTTCCCATTGGTAGTGGTTTTTGTGCTGTCCGCCGTGATGCTCACGGCATGCGTGCAGCAGCAGGCAACGCCGCAGGAGGAAATGCCGCAGCAGACAGCGCCGCAGGATGAGGCAGCAGCGCCTGAGCAGCAGACAGCGCCCAGTGCGCAGCAACAGGCACCGGAAACCCGGGATGCCATTGAGGAAGGCATCAAGCCATTGCTGCAGCAGGCATCGGCGAGGGTGAAAAGCCTGCGCTACAAGTACGAAGGCCCGGAGACGAACAAGGCATTATTCGACTTTTATGTGAAAGGCACGAAGGCCGCGTATGCCCCTGAGAACAAGAACGACTACAGCGCGCCGGACGACTACAACATCATCTACCTTGACACTGCCACCCAGACCGCAGCGTCGTATTGCGACCACCGCACCTGCAATCCCCGAGGGAAGCGTGCTGATCTGGTGTACAGCGCCGTCTCCCTGCCAACACCGTTGGACTGGCTCGGGGGAATCACGTCGGCCAATCAGGTCGGCCAGGAGCAGATCGAGCAGCGCTCCGTCACCATCGTGCAGACAAACAATGGAAAACTATGGATTGACAATTACTACGGGGCGCCGATGCGGGCAGAGAAGGACGGCGTCCTCTACCACTACAAGCAGATGGCCTTCAATGACGTGACGGATGCGCAAGTCAGTCCACAATAGGCAAATCATTTTTTTCTTTTTTCACAATCTTTTTAATGCACCTTTCTTTCCCTCGTTGTATGATATGCCTCGGCATAGAATCAACCGCCCATACCTTCGGCTGCGGAATTGTGGACGGGAAAGGGAAGGTGCTTGCGAATGCGAAACATACCTTCACCACCGAGCACGGTGGCATCCATCCTGCCAAAGCCAAAGAGCATCATCTGGCGCACAAGAACGGCGTTGTCGAGGACGCGCTGAAGAAGGCAGGCATCACCTTACAGGACATCGGTCTCGTCTCGTTTTCCCGGGGCCCGGGCATCGCCCCCTGCTTGTTGGTGGGCATGGGCAAGGCGAAGGAGCTGGCCAATGAGGCAAATGTGCCGCTGGTGGGCGTCAACCACTGCGTCGCGCACCTGGAGATCGGCAAGCTGAGGACGAAAGCGAAGGATCCTGTCCTGCTGTACGCGTCCGGGGCCAACACCCAGGTCATCGCGTTCGAAAGCGGCACGTACAGGATATTCGGCGAGACTCTGGACAACGGCGTCGGCAACTTCATCGACGGGTTTGCGCGGCATCTGGGCTTCGGCTTCCCGGGGGGACCGAAGGTAGAAGAGCTGGCAAAATACGGCAAGACCTACATCCCGCTGCCGTATGTGGTCAAGGGCATGGACGTCTCGTTCGGCGGCATCCAGACGAACCTCAAGCAGAAGTGGGACTCAGGAAAATTCACGAAGGAGGATCTATGCCATTCACTCCAGGAAACCGTGTTCGCGATGCTGGTGGAGGTCTCCGAGAGAGCCATGGCGCACTGCAGCAAGAAGGAGCTCGTGCTGGGCGGGGGAGTGGGGTGCAACGCCCGGCTGCAGGAGATGTGCCGGATCATGTGCGGGGAGCGCGATGCCAGATTCTACGTTCCTGAGAAAGAATTCCTTCTCGACAACGGCGCGATGATTGCATGGCAGGGGATACTGCAGAGAACGCAGGCGTCCCCTCCCCAAAAGTGGGATATCCTGCCGTACCAGCGCACGGATGACGTGGATGTGAACTGGAATTAATCCGCCTCTTCCTTGATGACGTGGACGGACTTCACGAGATGCATGCGGGCCCTGACCCCCTGGGCGATGCTCTCGAACTCCCTGATGGGCATCTCGATGATGCCGGAGGTGTTCTGGCCGCTGAAGCAGAGCTCCACCAGCTCCCTGCGCGGGCGCGCGAAGCTCTCCTTGATCCGTATTTCCCGCACCGCCGTCCTGACAGCGAGGCGCATCTCCCCGTCCGCGTTCCGCTTGTGTATCTTGATCTGCATGGGACCACCCAATGGGTTCTCTGGGGCTTTGGATATAAATATGTTTCTATTATTGAATGGCAACACTTTAGAACACCGAGGTCATGAAGCTATCCCGTTGCTGCTAAGGAAGGTGTCGTTAGTGCCTGCAGCTGTTTATCCAAGGAGTTTCTTTCATAATTGACCAAATAGCGAGGGTTCTGTAATTCTCCCGTACGCATGATCTCCCATCTGCCATAATAGATTGCTTCATGTTTGGCAACAGCAAAATAACCAAGAGGAACGGGGTAATCCTGACCATTGATGAGGAGCTGCTCGTCAGGGGGGTTGGTGTTGCATCCAAGTTTCACGAACAGCCCTTGCTTGAGATGGTCAGTTGCCATTTCAGAGACATCTGTCCATCTCACCAGACGGTCTGTTGCCATCCAGCAGCCATAGCTTGCATGTCCGGAGACAAAAACATTGTTGATATTCCGATCATTCAAAATTTCCTCCAGATGCTCCGAAGCTGCATGTTGGACAATGGATGCGGAATCACCTATTTTTTCCTTGTAATGCCTCGCTATCGTGAGGTGCTCTCCGTGTTCTTCAAGTGATGGGCATCCATACTTATCGGCCCCGGAACAGAGGATCACGGTCTTTTTCCCCTTGTTAACGCTGCCTGCTTTCAAGAGGAGGTCATATCTTTGTAAAGCATCCAGTACAAATGCTTCATCAATGTCTTGGAAACGCATACACCCAGAAGTACTGAGGATTTTATAAAGTTTCCCTATGTTACTACTTTAAAGTAGATTACATATTAAAAATCCTATTGGAGGCATAGCTGCTACTTCTTCAGCTGCTCCAGCACAGAACTCTTCCCTTTCCAGTCGCAGACGTTCTCAAGCACTTCCGAGAGCTTCTCGACGGGGATGATATCAATCTTCTTGAACTTGGCAGGGGAGAGCACGATGTCCCTGAGGTTCGCCTTGGGGACGATGACATGGGTGATGCCCGCGTCAATCGCCGCCTCCACCTTGGCGGTGACTCCGCCGATGGGCAGCACCTCGCCGCGGACGGACAGGGAGCCGGTCATGGCGTAGTCCTGCTTGATCGGGATGCCCTTGAACGCGGAGATGATCGCGGTCGCGACGGCAATGGACGCGGAATCGCCCTCCACGCCCTCATAGGTCTGGAGGAACTGGACATAGATGTCGTACTCCTTGAGGTCCTCGCCGAATGACTTCCGGATGATGGCCGAGACGTTCTTGATGGATTCCTTGGCTATCTCGCCGAGCTTGCCCGTGGCGATGATCTCCTTGCCCTTTCCGCCGGGGGTAATCTCCGATTCGATGGGCAGGATGATGCCGGAGAACGGGGGGACGGCGCCGATAACGGCAAGGCCGTTCACCCTTCCGACCCTCTTGCCCTCGGTGACGATGACCTCGTACTCGCGCTTCTGCTCGATGTACTTGTCCGCGATCTGCTGCTCCAGCGTCCGGGCGATGTCCAATGACTGGAGGACGTGCTCCTGCTCCACGACCTTGGCCTTCTTCTCCACGGCAAGGTCGCCGGCGGCGCGGATGATGCCTCCCAGCTCGCGCAAGCGAAGGGTGAGGTGGCCTTTCCTGTTGGCCCGTTTCCTGGCCTCCTCAATGATGGCATCCACCGCATCCCTTGAGAAATGGGGAATCTTCTTGTCCTTGGAGACTTCCTGGGCGACGAAGACGGCGAGCTTGTCCCTGTTTTCCGGGGTGTCCTCCATGGTGTCCTTCATGTAGACCTCGTAGCCGTATCCCTTTATCCTGCTCCGCAGGGCAGGGTGCATGTTCCTCACCGTCTCCAGATTTCCGGCGGCGACCATGATGAAGTCGCAGGGCACGGGCTCGGTGCGCACCATGGCTCCGGCAGAACGCTCGCTCTGTCCGGTGATTGCAAACCGTTTCTCCTGCATCGCCGAGAGAAGCTCCTGCTGGGTGGCCGGGTCGAGGGTGGCGACCTCATCGATGAACAATACCCCCATGTGGCTCTTGTGGATCATGCCCGCGACAACGCGCTCATGGGCCGGGGTTCCCAGGCCGCCGGACTGGAACGGGTCGTGGAGCACGTCTCCCAGCAAAGCCCCTGCATGCGCCCCGGTGCCGTCGTTGAACGGCGCCTTCTGCTGGCCGAAGTTGTCCACGATGACCTTGGGGATGCGCGTCCTGGCATCGGTGTTCCGCCTGCCCATGTTGACCATGATGGTGAAGGCGATGATGACCAGCAGGCCCACGACGAAGCTGGTGGAGGTCATGATGGCCGCGACGACGACGCCGAACTCGAGGTAGTGGTTCCATGTCCACCACGGGATGAGGATGGACGCCACGATGAGGATGAAGACGATGAGGTTCTGGTTCTTCAGGCCGGCGATGCCCTGGAGCCTCGCCTTGGCGACCAGCTCGCGGCCCTGGCCCGCGGGGACGGTGCGGATGAGCGGGGCGTTCTCGTCATTGGGGTTGGCGAAGGAGACAATATCCACGAGCTTGCTTTTCGGGAGAAGCTCCGCCAGGGCGAGGCCGAGCATGCTCTTGCCCGTGCCCGGCTCGCCGATGAGAAAGACGTGCCTGCGCTGCTCCGCCGATTTTTTGACAATCTCGACCGCGCGCTCCTGGCCGATGACCTGCTCCACGATGGTCTCCGGCACCTTGATGTCCGCGGTGGTCTTGAAGGAGAGCTTTGCCATTAGAAAGAGGGGGGTCTACTGCATTTAAAAACATTACTCATCAGGTCAGGCAAAGAAATCAACAGCCAGTCCCAATGCCTCCTGAATCTTCCGAAGCTCAGGAGGGGTGATAGGTTTTAAGTCAGGCAGTTTTGCGCTCCCATATCTTCCCTGAGGCACCCCAGTAACCAATGTCGAATGATAATCCTCCCTGGCGCCAGCCTCCATATGTGCAATCAATCCCGTTATGGATGGGCATCCCGAGGTAAGGGAACCTTTGCCACCCCTACCTCAATTCGGAGTATAAAAACAAACGATTCCCTGTGCAGGGTCCTTGTACAGCGAAGTATGAGGCATAACTGGTAGGGGAACTTTTGGACTTAATAGCGTTTCTTTTGTTCCGGGTGGTATCCTTTCCCGAGAAACCTCAGCAAAACACCCAGGCTCCTGTCCTCTGACATCTTCCCTTCCAGACAGAGCTGCTTCGCTTCATCGAAGGTCTTCCATTCCGGGTGGATGATCTCCGCGTCCTCGGGCTTCTGCTCCCCCTGCGTGAAGTCATCGACGACGAAGTAGAACAGGTCCCATTGGATGGTCAGCCCGGCCACTGACGTGTGGATGTGCCTCACTTCCCTCGCGATGAGGCCGGTCTCCTCCGCGCATTCCAGCTTCGCGGCTTCCTCCGCGCATTCTGAGATATCCTTTTTCGCCTTGAGCGCTTCCTGATACTCTTTCAGCGAGTCAAACACCTTGCCGCCGGGCAGCCGGTAGTCGTAGCCGTTCAGCTCGTAGCGGTACTCCCGGGTGAGCAGCACGTTGTCCCCCCTGACGATGATGAGGCGGACGCCGGGGGACCTTCTCGCCATCTCGATGGTGACGGTCTTTCCCTTGCCCTGCATGACCTTCCTGACGATCTCGAAGGTCTTGCCCTCGTAGACCACTTGCTCGCCTTCAGTGCCTCCGTTTTTCATCAGGTTGCCCCCTCCATTCTCCACTTTCCCAGTACCCTTCTTATTTCTTCCACCATGTCGGAAGCAAGATAGGCGAATCCCTTTTTCTTCCCCAGGAGAATGTCCCCGATCATGCCGTTGATGTAGGCGGCATTGACAGCGCTTTGCAGCAGGTCTTTCGATTGCGCGAGGAAGCCCGCGCACAGCCCCGCGAGGACGTCCCCGGTGCCGCCGTGCGTCATGCCCGGGTTTCCCGTCCTGTTGTAGAGAATGGCCTTTGTGGAGATGATGGCCGTGACATGGCCTTTCATGACGATGACAATATTCCTTTGGAGGTGCCTGATGGTCGCCTTTTGCACCATGGCCGCGCGCTTTTCAATATTCTTTTCATGGATAATATCATCAATAGCGGTTTGAGAAACTTTTGAATTCTTCAGCAATGATTCCAGCTCCCTTATATGGGGCGTCACGATGGCATTCCTCATGTCCTGCAATGACAGCATTTTCAGCGCGTCGGCGTCAATGACTTTCAGCCTGCCATCATTGGCTATTTTTTTGCACAATGCCTTGGTTTCATTTTTCAAGCCAATGCCGTTGCCCAATAACAGCGCATCCGATCTTTCCAGTAGTGGCTTTATCTGGCCATAATGCTTCTTCCCGACGTACTCCCCCTTCAATTTGATGGTGATGACATCGGGAGAGTAGGAATTGACTGCCCATGCCACCTTCTCCGGCGCCGCTATCCTGACGAGGTCGCAGCCGGAGCGCAGCGCGGCAAGCCCGGCGAGGGCGATGGCCCCCGCATACTCCCTTGAGCCGCCGACCGCGAGCACGACGCCGTTGTCGCCCTTGTGGCTGTCGGGCTTCCTCTTCGGCAGTTCCAGGTCTTTCCTGGCGAGGAATTTCATGGCCATCTCAACCCCCTGCTGAACAGGAACATCATGACGAGGAAGAACGCGATGGCTACGATAACAGTGATTGTCAGGAGTTGCTTGTCATTCCCGAATCCAAAAGGGAACGGGCCGATGAAGCCGACGAAGGAGAATTTGGCGCTGCCGTCCTTGCCTGCCTTCTGCTGGCTGCCGGCATGCAGGAGCGTGCCGATGACGACCAGGGCGAAGCCGATGACGATGACCGCGATGCCGATGGAAACGAGGCTCATTTCCTTCACCATTGGGCATCAGAAGAAGAAACTACATAAAAACATTGTGAAAAAGAAAAACCCCCAAAGCACGGCCGGAGCCGCGCAATGGGGTTTGGGGTGTTTAGGAATCCTTGATCTCGATGTCCAACGGCCTGCCCTTGTGGGAGTCCTGCTTGGGTATCTTCAGCTGGAGCATGCCGTTCCTGTACGACGCTTCAATCTTCGAGGCGTCAACATGCTTGGGCAGGGTGAACTGCCGGTAGAAGCCCACAAAGCGCTTTTCCTTCAGGGAAGCGCCTTGCTCCTTGCTTTCCCCTGAGCGCTCCTCTGCCTTCTCGACCTTGACCTCGATGCCGTCCTCGGTCGCGTTGATCCTGATGTCTCCCTTGTCCACGCCAGGCAGCTCGATGTTGGCCACCAGCGCATTCTCGGTCTCGATGACATCCGTGTGGGGCCTGCGGTAGAGCGGCGCAGGCTGCGCGGCCGCGGGAAGGGATTGCTGGCCCTGGAAAGGAGCGCAGTCAAGACAGGTTCCCAGCAGGGATTCCATCTCATCTTGCATTCTCTGCATCTCGTCCCAGATTGTGTATGTTCTCATGTCAACCACCTCGTTAGTTAGTTTCGTTGAGTTTAAGTCAACACTTTTGGAAAAGGGGGCTTGTATATAAATATTTCTGTTGTTGAGTTTAAGTCAACAAGTTTATTTATAAATGAAGAGAATAAACATATACAAAACATATACAAAAGACAATTTATGGCTTGTACGTTGCCAGATTAATGAACAATGCTTTACTACCCAAGCCAGTATCTGCCTGAATCTTTCCCAGAAGGCCGGATATGTCGCTTGGTTGTCCTATTGAGCATGCAATCAGGTTATTCCCATCATTTCCCTGCATCAATTCGAACTGGGCAATATTCATCCCATGATTTCCTATTGCCGTCCCGACATGGCCGATTTGGCCACGTATGTCCTGATGCTCGGCCAGGACATAACAGGTCGGCATCAGGCGAATGCCCCTGCCGCTAAACGCGCCGATAGTCTTGAGGAAGTATATTTTCTCGCCATTTTCTGTTGGTTCTGATTGGCCGCTGAAAAGGAAGGAAGTCCCATCATCCAACCCATATGTAAGCGATATCTGGGGTGCGATGCCGGGGCGGGCGCCTTTGAGTTCCGCTGCATACACTTTTATGCCATCGCTTTCAAGCAGGCCCAGCGCCGGCAGATCTCCCCTTCCGTTCAATCGGTTCTGCACCAGGGCACTTCCGGCGGCCGCCGCCATCTTCAGCGCCATGGGATCGTAAGACACCAGCCCGCTCGCATCTACCCTCATGCTCTTTATGGTTCGACCGATTCCGGCGATGTATTGGGTGGCGAATGCGCCCATGATTCTTGTCAGATCATAAGCTTGCGTCAACGAGGCGTCCATTGAGGGATAATTGTATGAGCGTCTAATGGCCTTCCCGCCTGATTGCACATATTCCGCAATGCTTTCCCCAATCATCCGCGCAGCTTTCACCTGAGCTTCTTTTGTATTGCCGCCGGTGTGTGCCGTGACCAGGACTTTTTGATGGCCATGCAGGGGTGAATTTTCTTTCAGAACGTCTGTGATATAGCCCCTCAAGCGACCAGCGTCGAGAGCTTCCTTTACCGCAGCCTCGTCCACGATGCCTTCCCGCGAATCATTGATAAGAACTGCGTTTTTTCTCATTTTTTCCAGTTGGTCACGCCCTATTAATCCCATGGTGTTGTCCAATTTTGGGACATGGACCGTCACGTAGTCGGAGTTCGCCAGGACACCGTCCAGGCTTCTCTGCACTGCAACCCTTGACTCGTCCGCCACCACCAGGCCGCGCTTCCTCAATTCCGTGGAGATCAGGGCGGTTATCTCTGTTTCCGGCTTAATGGCGTCGAAGAGCTGCACCTGCATGCCATACCCCAGCCCGACAGAAGCCACTTTCGCGCCAATGTTGCCAACGCCAATGATACCCGTGCTCTTTTGGTACAATTCAGCGCCCAAGGCAGATTTCTTGACACTTTTCTCATTCGCTCCGCGGGCCAACTCTGCATGCTGCCACCCTATTTTTCTCTCAAGCTCACTCAGCTGCCCAAAAACCATCTCGGCAACGGAAGCGCTGTTCGAGTCCGGCGCGTAGAACACAAAAACCCCGTTTTTCGATGCGCGGGAGACATCAATGCTGTCGACCCCGATTCCGGCCCTGCCGATGAACTTTAAATCGGGTAGCTCGTCCAGTGCGCCATGGAATTGCGTGTTGCTCCGCACGACAGCGCCCCCAAACCCCTTCATTGCTTCTCTTAATTCTGGCTGCTGTTGCTTGCCGAAAGAACCCGGCACCGCGACGTATTCTATGGGGACAGTTCCGGTAAGGGAAGATGCTGTCTGCATGAGAACATCTATTTCAACACCGTCAAACACCGCGACTTTCAATGGCGCCATGTACTTCCGGGGTGGAAAAACGTTCCCTTAAATCCCTTCTGACACAGTTTGTCATTTTTTCCATATTTTTGACAAAATTCACATAAAATTTAAAAATATGACATATTATCATGGGCTGATGGGGCAGAAAATCGGGAATATCCGGGCGTTCGTGTGGAAAATCATCGAGACGGACAACGCGATAAGGAAATGCCTCGACCGGGACCTGATGAACGTGCGCAGCCTGGCTGCCTATATCATCAAAACGCGCAATATCGATGCTTCCCTGGACTCGGTGATAAGCGCGATACGGCGCTACGAGAGAAGCCCGCAGAAGAAAGGGGAGTCCTCGGCATATGACGTCCTGAAGCAGGCGAAGATTAGCACGAGGACGGGCATGTCCTCCCTGCTCCTGAAGCGGACCGATTTCATCAAGAGCAAGCTCGGCAGGCCGGACAGGCTGGTTGATTTCCAGGGGCATGACACCGTCCGCATCTTCGAGGGGGCGAATGCGCTGACCCTCATCATCGACCGGAAGAACTTCGAGAAAATCAGGGGGCTGTTCCCCAGAGACCTCATCCTGGAGGAAAACAAGGAAGTGGGGATGGTGGAGATCACCTACCCGCGCATCCTCAAGAAGACTCCGGGAGTGTTCCTGGTCATAGCGAACGAGCTTGCGGACAACGACATCAGCATCATCGATGCGCTGATATCGTCCAACGAGCACGTTCTCGTCGTGGCTGAGGAGAAGATCGTGCCGACATTTCAGCTGCTGTATGGCCTCTGCAGGGCGTGAATTGTCCCCTTACAACCGCTCAAGAAGCATCTTCCAGTGCGCGTCCGGGCTGACCTTGTAGAAGGCTTTGGAGATGATGCCTTTTTCGTCAATGAGGAACGTGGAGCGGATGATGCCCATGGACGCCTTCCCCATGAACTGCTTCTCTCCCCACACGCCGTACCTGTCCGCGGCCTTGTGGTCTGCGTCGCACAGCAGCGTGTAGGGGATGCGGTGCTTCGCGATGAATTTTCTGTGGGATGCCTCATCATCCGGGCTCACGCCCAGGATAACGGCGTTCTTCTCCTTGAATTCCTCCATATGGTCGCGGAAGTCGCAGGCCTGGGTGGTGCAGCCGGGAGTGTCATCCTTGGGATAAAAGTAGAGGATGACTTGTTTGCCCTTGTAGTCTGAGAGCTTGTGGGTCTTGCCTTTCTCGTCCTTTAGCGCGAAGTCAGGGGCCTTTTGGCCTTCTTGCGGGGTTGATGCCATCTTACCGTCCATAGCACAGTGCTATCCAATCATCCGTGAAAAAGCTATAACAAAAAACTAGCGCTTCTTGGCCTTCTTGTAGTGCTCGTTCACTTTCCCCCAATTGATGACGTTCCAGAAGGCGACGAGATACTCGTTGCGCCTGCTCTGGTACTTCAAATAGTACGCGTGTTCCCAGACATCGACGCCAAGGAGAGGTGTCTTCCCTTCGCTCAACGGAGAATCCTGGTTCGCGGTGGACATCACTTCCAGCTTGCCGTCCCTTGCCATCACCAGCCACGCCCAGCCGGAGCCGAAGCGGTTCATCGCGGCGGTTGAAAGCTGTTCCTTGAATTTTTCAAGGCTTCCGAATGTTTCAGAAATTGCATCGACAACCTCTCCTGGGGGTTCAACTTCCTTTTTCAAAATATTCCAGAAAAATGTATGATTGGCGTGGCCGCCCCCGTGGTTTCGCACTGCGGTCCTGATGTCTTCGGGGACGTTGTTGAGATTGGCGAGAAGCTCCTCGACCTTCTTGTTCTGCAATTCAGGATGCTTCTCCAGGGCTGCGTTGAGCTTGTCCACGTACGCTTGGTGGTGCTTGCCATGGTGGATCTCCATGGTCTTCTGGTCGATGTACGGCTCCAGCGCGTCGCTGGGATATGGCAGAGGTTCCAGTGTGTGCTTCATGATACCACCCTTTTCGTTGATGATATCGCAAGGGGGAGAAACTTTAAAATGATTTCTATCCTAAAGGCATTGGGCGGAAGCGCACGGTCGATTACTGCTAATCATCATGGCATTCCTGGAACTGGAGAAGTTATCAACTTAGGTCTCCAAAGCAGCCTGCCAGAGCCGGTTTTTCCCGTGTCTCCGGTTGGCTTCATCAGATACACTTCATCAAATCCGGACAGGGTCACCACATGCGCTTTCCTCGGGTCCTTGCGGACCGAATCAATAAGTGCTTCCAAAGAGTCAAAGACCCACGGATCGGCTCCCGCATCCCCATTACCTGTGCCTACGGCAGAATCTGGATTTGGGGATGTTGATTTTTTTAAATATCTCCCATACAAAGTGAAAACAGCAGCATAATCCGTCTCCCTGAGATATTTGCAGTCCACCAACTCCTGTAATTGAACCGGTGCATATCTGAAGCCATGAATTGGGCCAATCACCGTGAAAAATTCCTTTATATGTAGGCGTCCCCGGAGTATTCCAGACTCATATCTGGTTTCTGCCTTGGCGCCCGGCTCTTGTTTTGCCATCAGTTTCGCAGGAAGGGTGGCCGCAACCAGAAGTCCGGCATTTGCGGTCAACACTTCATACGTGTACAGCCCGTTTTCCATTCTTCTGGGCACGAGAAGGGGGTTTCCAACTATGCTATAAACAGGCAATGGATTTGGTTGAGGCCCCCACATGATGCATTTGGGAATGAAGAATGGGTTAAATATCTTGCCCCAACGAGCCGGAAATGCCCAACATTTAAATAACGACAATCCTCCTCTGCCCGGATGAAAGACATTATCAGGAAGTACGCGCTGCTCAACGCCGTGCAGCATGACGGCACGGCCAGCCAGGGCGCGGTGATGGGCAAGGCCATCGCCGAGAAGCCGGAGCTGAAAGGGGACATGGGGGCGCTGGCAAAGGAAATCGCTTCTGTCCTCAAGGAGGTCAACGCCCTTTCCCCCGAGGACCAGAAAAAAGAGCTGGAGAAGCTCGGCCCGATAGAGAAGCCGGAGAAGAAGCAGCGCGAGGGGATTCCGGACCTGCCGAATGTCAAAGGAAAGGTCGTCATGCGCTTCGCCCCCAATCCGAACGGGCCGCTGCACATCGGCCACGTGCGGCAGGCCATCCTCAATGACGAATACGTGAAGCGCTACGGCGGCGAGTTCATCCTGCGCTTTGATGACACCGATCCCAAGACAGAAGGCAAGCAGCCGATGAAGGAGGCATATGACTGGATGGAGCGGGACCTGGGATGGCTCGGCATCGTCATCGGAAAGGTATCTGCTGCCTCCTCAAGATTGGAAATCTACTATGCCCATTTCGGGAAACTGCTGGAGATGGGCAAGGCGTATGTCTGCACATGCGATGCCGAGCGCTGGCGGAAGATGAAGGAGCGCAAGGAGGCATGCCCCCATCGCGAAGAGCCGCCTGCCGCCCAGGAAGAGCGCTGGAGGAAGATGCTTGGCGATTGCGAAGAGGGCAAAGCGGTTGCCCGCATCAAGACGGACATTTGCCATCCCGACCCTGCCGCGAGGGACTGGGCCGCGTTCCGCATCATCGCCAGGCCGAACCACGCGAAGACGGGAAACACATACCGGGTGTGGCCCCTGCTGGACTTCGCCTCGGCCATCGACGACCATGAGTTTGGCACCACCCACATCATCAGGGGCGTCGACCTGAACATCAGCGAGGTGCGGCAGCGCTTCCTCTACGGCTACTTCTCCTGGGAATACCCCTCGGCGATCACGACGGGCAAGTTCTCGGTCAAGGATACCCTGATGAGCAAGTCCAAGATATTCGCGGGCATCTCCACGGGAGACTTCACCGGCTGGGACGATCCCCGCTTGGCGACCATCATGGCGCTGCGCAGGAGAGGCTTCAACGCCCGGGCCATACGGAACCTTATCCTGGAAGTCGGCATCAATGCGGCGAACATCGAGATCGACATGGTGGCCCTGGAGGCGCACAACCGGAAGCTCATCGACAGCAAGGCCAGCAGGTATTTCTTCGTCGAGGATCCGCACAAGGTGGCGGTGAAGGGAGCGCCTTCCCAGACCGTGGAGCTGAAGCTGCATCCCGATGACGCCGGCAGGGGGAAGCGGGCGCACAAGACCGGGGAGGAGTTTTTCATCTCCGGGAAAGACCATGATATGCTGAAGAAGGGCAAGCTCTACCGGCTCATGGACTGCCTGAACTTCGTGTGGGAGGGGAAGGATGCGTCGTTCCATTCCCTTGCGCACGACGAGTACAGGAAAGGCGGCGAGAAGATCATGCACTGGCTGCCCGTTGGCGAGCATCTTGCCGACGCCGAGGTGATGATGCCGGACAGGAGCGCGGCGAAGGGGGTGGCCGAGCAGATGGCCGGGGGCCTCAACGTCGGAGATGTCATCCAGTTCGAGCGCTTCGGGTTCTGCAGGCTGGACGCGAAGGAAGGGAAACTATTAAAATTCTGGTACACTCACAAGTAAAATGGCAACATCACTCATCGTCCACGTGCAGGTGAAGGAAGCGGCGACCCAGGCCGGCATGCCGAACGTCTCGGCCGATTTCTATACCGAGCTGGAGAGCAGGGTGAAGAAGCTCATCGGGGAGGCGTGCGCCAGGGCGAAGAGGAACAACCGCACCACGGTGATGGGCAAGGACGTGTAAAGGCATCATCCCTTCTTTTTCCCCTTCTGCCCCCTCTTCTTCACGATGGCGATTATCGAGCCAATGAGCCTGTCGAGGGGCAGCGTCGTGGTGTCCACGATGTCCGTGTAGAGCTTCCTGTCCGTGTAGTCGACGTCGTAATAGTGCTTGTAGCGCTTCCGCTCGCTCTCCTCGCGCCTCTCCATGTTGGCGAGGGTCTCCTCGAACGTCTCGGTGCGCTCGTCGCTCCGCTGCGCGCGGAGGATGCGCTCGGCCCTGGTCCTGGAATCCGCCTCCAGGAAGATGCGGGCGTCCGCCCGGGGGATGAAGAACGCCGCCAGCCGGCCGTCAATGACAAAATCATGCTCCGTCTCCCCCAGCTTTGCGAGGCGGCCGTCCAGCTCCTTGTCGATGGACCGGTCTTTTTCAGCCAGCTTGTTGAGCTCGAGGAGGGGGATGCCCCTCTCCGCGGCCATCTGCCGCATGACATCACCCACAGAATAATGCTTCAGCCCGAGCTTGAGGGAGAGCTGCCTCGCGATGGTGCTCTTGCCAGAGCCTGCCTTGCCGGAGAGGGTGATTATCATGGGTGTTGTGGTGTGCTGAAGTGTCAAGAACCACCGGTCAAACACGCAGAAATCAAAGATTTCTGGTGTCCTGAAAATCTCCGATTTTCATGAGACCGGTGGCATGGTGACAGCAAAAGCATAAGCCATGTGGTTCTTGACGCTCGGAATTCCGCAAACTCGGTGGTTCTTGAGCACTACTCATTCCACCAATCAGAGATTGGTGGAATTCCGTTGTTTAAAAACGTTGTTGCGCTGGAGGGAGGATGAAATTGTTGAAAAGCGCATCGTCGCCGCCTCCAGCGGAGAAGGTTTCGCGCGGCCCCCCATGCTGCATGGGCCGCGCATTAATCGGTGCGCCCGCACTGGGGCGCACTAATGGATGCGCCGCGCAGGGGCAATGGGCGCGGCGCGTAACTATCCCCGCGAAGCGGGCAAGGGCAAAGATGGCCAGGCACGTGCCCATATATCGCGGAGGAGCGAAGCGTTTATAAGAACCCAAGCATTACCCTGCCCATGGAGCCCGTCATGCCGGAGCGGAGGAGGCCAAATTTCACGTTCCAGTTCATCATTCTCGGCATTTTCCTCGCCATCACGCTTTCCCGGATCTATGTCGACTGGCTGTGGTTCGGCTCCCTCGGCTACCTTGCCGTGTACAAGACCATGCTGTTCACCAAGATCCTGGTGGGCGCCGCCATCGCCGCCCTGTTCTTCCTTTTCCTCGGGGGCAACGTGTGGATCGCGGACAGGAGGGCCAAGCTGGCGAAGGCCGCGCCGTACTACAGCATCGCCGCCGGCATCTCGGTGATCGCGGGCTTCATCGGCAGCGCGTTCTGGTTCGTGGTGCCGCGGTTCGCGGAGGCCGCGCCGTTCGGCTTCGTCGAGCCCTTGTTCAAGAGGGACCCGTCGTTCTACATGATGGTGCTCCCGTTCTACCAGGCCCTCATCATCACCGTGTCGCTTGCCGTCCTCGCCGCGCTCGGGCTGACGCTGGCCGCCTACTTCTTCTCCCAGAAGCCGAAGAAAGCCGCGCGTCCGGCAGAGCAGCCTCCCGAGGGGGCGGAGCAGCGCATCACCCAGTTCACCGTCGGCCTGCCGCAGAAGGGCAGGGACCATCTCGCCGTGCTCTTCGGCGTGCTGCTCCTCGCGGCAGGGGCGTTCTTCTGGATACGCAGGTATTCCCTGCTCTTCTCGCACCGCGGCGCGGTGTACGGGGCGGGATTCACCGACGTGCATGTCGCTCTCCCGCTGTACGCCATCCTGACGCTCCTCGCGCTCGCGGCCGCTGGCGTCGTGATGGCCTACCCATGGCACAAGCGCGGCAAGCTCATCCTCTCCGCAAGCTTCCTCGTGTTCGGCGTGTTCTTCGGCGGCATGCTGGTCTCCGGGCTGGTGCAGGCGCTCTACGTCGAGCCGAATGAGTTCAACCTCGAGCAGCAGTATATCCAGGAGAACATCAAGCACACGCTCTATGCGTACGGCCTGACGGATGTCTCCGTCAAGGACTTCCCTGTCACCTATAACCTCTCGGCGAAGGACATCGCCGCGAACAAGCAGATGATCGACAACATCCGGCTGTGGGACTGGAGGCCCCTATTGACCACGTACCAGCAGCTCCAGCTCTTCCGCACCTACTATGACTTCGTCGACGTGGACATCGACCGGTACACCATCAACGGCAGGATGACCCAGCTCATGACCTCGCCGAGAGAGCTTGACCAGCAGCAGCTCGACGCGAAGGCGAAGACGTGGATCAACGAGAAGCTGGCGTACACCCACGGCTATGGGGTGGTGACGTCGCCGGTCAACAAGATCTCCAAGGAGGGGCTTCCCGACCTCTTCGTGCAGGACATCCCCCCCAAGAGCGGGTTCGCGGAGCTTGCCATCAGCGAGCCGCGCATCTATTTCGGCGAGAAGACGGACAGCTTCATCATCACCGACACCAAGGCGAACGAGTTCGACTATCCGCTGGGCAACGACAACGTCTTCACGACCTACAACGGGAGCGACGGCATCCTGCTCAACGGTCTGGCGAGGAAGCTCGCGTTCTCCATCAACCTGGGATCGCTCAACCTCATGATCTCAAGCGCGCTGACGCCGGACAGCACGGTGCTCATCAGGAGGAACGTCGTGCAGCGCGTGAAGGCCCTCGCGCCGTTCCTGCAGTACGACAGCGACCCGTACATCGTCATCGCCAATGGCAGGCTGTACTGGATCATCGACGCCTATTCCAGCTCGAACCGGTTCCCGTACAGCGAGAGCACGTATGGCATCAATTACATCAGGAACGCGGTCAAGGTGGTGGTGGACGCGTACAATGGCGACACCTCCTTCTACATCGTGGACAAGGGCGACCCCCTGACCCAGAGCTATGCGTCCATCTTCCCGACGCTGTTCAGGAGCTTCGATGACATGCCGGACGCGCTGAAGCAGCATATCCGCTACCCCGAGGAGCTGTTCAGGATACAGAACGGGATGTACGGCGTCTATCACATGAAGGATCCGCAGGTCTTCTACAACAAGGAGGACGTCTGGCAGACGCCGAATGAGATCTATGACCGCGAGCAGGTCGAGATGGAGCCTTACTATATCATCCTCAAGCTGCCGGAAGAGAAGAAGGAAGGATTCTTCCTCATCCGTCCCCTGATTCCCCGTGGAAAGGACAACATGATCGCGTGGATGGCCGCTTCCTCCGATCCGGACAGATACGGCACGCTGGAAGTGTTCAAGCTCAGCAAGCAGGAACTGACGTACGGGCCGATGCAGATAGAGGCCAGGATCAACCAGGACACGGACATCTCGCAGCTCTTCACCCTGTGGGGGCAGCAGGGATCGCAGGTCATCAGGGGCAACATGATCGTCATCCCCATCGAGCACAGCTTCCTCTACATCGAGCCGGTGTACCTCAAGGCGTCCGCCGGCGGGGCGCTGCCGCAGCTCAAGCGGGTTGTCGTCGCGTATGAGGACAAATTGACCATGCAGCCGACGCTGGATGAAGCATTGCAGGTGCTGTTCGGGGCATCCACCGGCAAGCCACAGGAGCAGGAAGAAGAGAGCATGCTGTCAGGGACCATCGGGGAGCGCTTCGCGCAGGCTTCCCGATTGTACGATGAGGCCCAGGCAGCGCTGCAGCAGGGGGATTTTGCCACCTACGCGCAGAAGATCGAGGAACTGGGCAGAATTCTGAAATCGTAGCCCGGGTACAAATCCAAAACTATATAAATCTCCGGGAGAAAGAAATGATTTCATAAAGACTGGAGGGGCGCTTTACTAGTTCTCATGCCGCGGAAGACTCTCATCATCCCGAAGGCGCCGCTCGCGAGGCTCATGGAGCATGCGGGGGCGCAGCGCGTGGGCAAGGATGCGTGCGAGGAGCTGAGCGGGTTCCTCATCGATTACGCCCTTGCCGTTGCGAAGAAAGCGTCCGAGATCGCGCAGCATGCCGGCAGGAAGACCGTCAATGCGGGCGACGTGAAGCTGGCGGCTAAGTGATTCTCAACCAACGCGCGCTGTGGGGGCGCGCCAAGAATCCGCGAAGCACCATCATCGGCGGCTCTGTCCCGAATCTCGGCTCGGGCAGCGCCGGGCTCGCTCTTCAATATCGCAATGGCACATGTGGCGCCTCCCCGTAGGGGTCGTCCCCCTCCACATCCGCTGTTGCAGTTGCCGATACGCTCACGGAAGGGGCGCTGCCTTCATTCGGGACAGAGCTATTATCGGCATTAGTTTTATAAACAAAACGTATCACCATTTCCTTCAAGGGCAGGTGGTTCAATCCGGTAGAACACCCCGTTGGCTTCGGGGAGGCTGGGGGTTCAAATCCCCCCCTGTCCACCTTATTTTCTTGTAGGGGCGTATTGCGAGAATGGCACGATGTTTACCGGGCTGAGCTTGATGTACACTTCGTAGTTGAGCCCTCCTTTCTCCGCGGCGAATGTGCCTTCTCCCTTGAAGTGCTGGGGGATGTAGATTGTCTGCCCTTTCATGTTCTTAAAGACGTCGGACCTGAGCGTGCGCGGATAACCTTCAACAGGGTGGAAACAGACGCCGTCCAAAGAGCTTTGCGCCCCCAGGTTCAGCAATTCTTTCCTGGAGAGGACACGGTACACGGGCCTGTCCACGGTTTTCGACAGTTTGGTGTTGGCCTTGCCTCTCTTCGCAAGGCGCTCTTGGGTTGTGCGATACGCATTCGTCTCAAGGCGGATGATGAAGTTTCTGGGGTCCATGATGTACACTATCTGCTCCATCCCCATCATCGTTGCACGGGAGAGGTCCCGAATCATGTCTTGCGGGAGAGTCTCCCGTTCATGCGCAGGGACGTCAATCTTGTCAGGCGCTCCCATATGGAAATAGAGAGGTGCAATAGCCATCCTAACTCCTATGTTTTCCGGGCCTGTGTTTTCAATCTCCCCGATGGTGACGTCTCCAGAGAAGAGAATGTTCTTTGCAGGATATTTGGACCCTTTTGCCGTATCGCTGTGCGCCAAAGACCGCCGCTTTTTTTCCCATCTGAGCGATGTGGTGCGGAATGTGGCTCCTCCCTGATAATCGAGAAACACGACCGATTCATCATCTTCGATGGCAGTCAGGGGAAAAGGGGTGATAAAAAAACGGCCATGCTGCTGGGAGAGCCCCATATAGCCTCCGAGGGCATCGCAAAAGGCGGCCTTGTCTCCTTTGAACCGGCTGAATATTTCTGTGGATGAGAACGGCAGCTCAAAGAGGGAAGAATCGCGCACAAGGTGCTCAAGATAACGAGGGGGATTCTCCAGCCCAAGGTCCATTTCAAAGGTGTGCAGGGGGGTGCGCCTATGCTCAAAGTCCTTGAGCTTGTCCACCAGTCCGTCGAAGTAGTCTCCCATGCCAAAAGGGATACCGGAAGTGTTTATAAATTTGCCCCTTTTAAGTAGTTATATCCTACCCAGGTGTTCTCTTCCAGGCAATCAACAGGTTTATATCGTTTCCGTTGCCCCTCCGGCGAATGAGGCTGCTCTATTCCTCGGACCTGCACGGCAACAGGAAGGCGTATGGGGCGCTTCTTGAGCGGGCATCCCGCGACGATGTGGATGCGCTGGTGCTGGGCGGGGACCTGTGCCCGCGGGGAGGCTCTACTCTGGGTGAGTGGATCGCTGCCCAGAGGGAGTTCCTGGAGAGCTTTCTCGTGCCATTGTTTTCCCCGTTCAAGAAAAAATATCCCGCCAAGAACATTTTTGCCATCATGGGAAACGATGACTTCAGGAAGAATGCCGATGTGCTTGAGAAGGCGGAGAAGGAAGGCGTCCTGCACTTCATCCACAAGAAAAAGGCGGAGCTGGGGGGCGGGTTTTTTATCGCCGGCTACGGCTTCGTCAACACCACCCCTTTCCGGCTGAAGGACTGGGAGAAGAAAGACCTTGAGGGGGCGAAGATGCCGCCGCAGCTCTCTTCTGAAACGGTGCGGAGCGTCCCCGAGGAGAAGGGCACGATTGCGGAAGACATGGAAGACATCGCGGCGCTTTCTGACCCGCGGAAGACCGTCTACGCCATCCATGCGCCGCCGTTCAACACCAACCTCGATATTGCCTCTTCAGGCCAGCACGTCGGGAGCGTTGCGATACGGGATTTCATCGAGAAGCATTCCCCCCTGGCGACGCTGCACGGCCACATCCACGAGTCTCCGGAGATGTCGGGGTCGTGGATGGACGTCCTCGGGACGACAGTCTGCGTCAATGTGGGCAGCGCGTATCCGAGACCCATCTTACCCTGCTGCACCATTGATACGGAAAGCATCACTACACTCTCCTATGAGGAAGTCCCTCTATGATAGCGCTGATATCGGACACCCACGAGAACGAGGAGGCCATCAAGAAAGCCGTTGCCGCCATCAAGGCGCGCGAGCCGGAGTTCACCATCCACCTGGGGGACATCATCTCTCCCCCAATGCTGGAGCATTTCAAGGGACTGAAGATGAGAATTGTTTTCGGCAATAATGACGGGGAGCGGGTTGGGCTTGCACAGAAGGCAACATCGCTCGGCTTCGAGGAGCCGAAGGAAGAGCTGGAAATGGTGCACAAGGGCAGGAAGCTGTATGCATACCACGGCACGGACAAGGATAGGCTGGACCAGCGCATCTTCTATGGCGGCTATGATTATGTCCTGACCGGCCACACGCATGCCAAGAGGGATGAGAAGGTGAAGCAGACCCGGGTGATCAACCCAGGGGCATTGTTCCGGTGCACTCCTTACACGATCGCGTTCCTTGACGTCGAGAAAGACGGCGTTGAGTTTGTCGAGATACCAAGATGATCAATGATGAGGTGAGCACCATGGACAACTGCATCTTCTGCAAGATCGTCGCCGGGCAGATCCCGTCCGCCAAGGTCTATGAGGACCATGAGACGTTCGCGTTCCTGGACATCGCTCCCGCGAACAAGGGGCACTGCCTGGTGGTGCCGAAGAAGCATATGGCAACCGTCGAGGAGGCCGCTCCAGAGGCGCTGGCCGCGATGATGAGGGCGGCGAAGAAGGTCGCGCGGGCAATTTCTTCGGCGCAGGGCAACACCGCGTACAACATCGTGGTGAACAACGGCAGGGAGGCCGGGCAGATCGTGTTCCACCTGCACCTCCATGTCATCCCGCGCTATGCCGATGACGAGCTGGTGATCGACTGGGAGCGGGCCAAGCGCCGGGCGAAATACGCTTCCGGAGAGATAGAGCAGGTGCGGCTCGCGATTGGGAAGTTCTTGTAGCAACGTTTATAAAACAAGTTTTTGTCCCGGGTGGTGAGGCAGTGTAGCTCAGTGGTTAGAGCGCGTCGCTCATACCGCAGCGGTCCTTTTTGATCGGCTGCGCCGGAAACGACGAGGTCGCGAGTTCAATTCTCGCCACTGCCATTATCCCTTCTAGAAAACTTTATATTGCTGAGAGAATGAAGCGGGTTATGCGTGCGCTGCGCTATCCTACGGTGGATAAAATCGTCGAATACAATGAATTGGCCCTCCATTTTCTCAAGGCAAAGAAGGGTGACAAGGCGGAAGTCCTCAGCCATTCAAAGATAAAAAGGGCCATTGATGACTGCATAAGCGCGCCAGGGGAAGTCTATGATAAGGCGACGGCATTGCTTCGCGGCCTTATCCAAGCACATGCATTTGCCAGCGGCAACAGGAGAACAGCGTTCATCGTCACCAAGGATTTTCTCCTCTCCAATGGGGCAAAAATGGGGGTCGCCGATGACCCTTCCCATGCCGGCGTATTGCGGGGGATAAGGGAAAGATTTTATACTGATGAAGAAATCAAGGAGTGGATACAACATGGCAAAATCAGAGAGTTTCAGCGATGAGGTAAGGCAGAAGATCGTCTTGGAAGAGCTCCGCAAGTTTCATGGGCTAATCAAGGGGCATGAGAATCTTCTGAAGGCAATAGCAAACCTATGATGCTGCCATCAGGAACTATTCTCCGAAAGGCTATTGACACGCGGAGGTGCGTCAAGATTAAAAATCCACTGACCTCCGCTCATGCTCATTCGCGGAGGTGCCGGAGCGGTCAAACGGGGTAGGCTTAGGACCTACTGGCTTAGTGCCTACGCAGGTTCGAATCCTGTCCTCCGCATTGTTTTTCTTTTGGTCGGGCTTTTCTTTGCCTGACCGCAGGGAAGGAGAAAGAAAAGGCCGTTCGTGATCCTGTCCTCCGCATTTTCCTTTTTGGCTTTGAAGGGTTTTTCTTCTATGCCTTTTTCACCACTCCGCGATGGATAAAAATAGAAAGATTTATAAAGGGGAAATGGCAGAGGAACCATATGAGGCTGGAGACTACGGTGAGGAATCTGGCCCTGGCAGGGACTGCTGCGCTGGGCATAGGGCTGGGCAGTGCGAATGCTGCGGAGTATAATCCCCACGGGTACCCTGTCCCTTCAGTTGGGTCGTTAAGACCCTATCAGACCGTCATGTATGATGTAAATAAGATAATCCCTGGAAAGGAAACCAAAATCCAAAGATACCATCTCCCTTCCGGGGGAAAAGTAGCCGTGTTGAGTGTTGATGATAAAATCTTCGCCTATTCCATAAAAGAGCCTAATCAAAACAGAGGGTATGCTATTCGTGACCGTGATGGATCTGGCAATTTCACTGAGAAGTTCTCAGATGGCGAACCTTTTGACGTCCCCTCTTGGCTCGTTAATAGGAAGCTCAGCCGGAAATAAGAGGTAATTTTTTATACCTATAGATTAATGACATTTTGATGAGATTCGCATCATTGGCTCGTACCTTCATTGCCTGTGCTATTGTTCTGTATGCAATTGTGGGTTCTCTGATAGTTTTTGCACAGATAACTCCTGAAGAAGCACGTGGAGAAGCAGCGGATAGTAGCGCCACCGGCAGCGGCCTCACCCAGCAGCAGGAACGGGAGATGCAGGCGGCGGTGGAAGGTGGAGTGCTGCCTGCGTGGGTCAATGATGACCCAAAATATATGCAAATGTTTGTTGACAGGCTCAACAAGCGATATGGTTCCCACCTTACTATTGAAAAGGTGCATCAGTTTCCAGATAATACACAAGTAAAATCCAGAGTAAACAGAGACGGTACTCAAGTAAAATACCTCGAGCTGGGGGACAGACCCCCCGGCATGAAATGGAAAGAAGCGAAAGCCAAGGGATATCTCATCACGCTTGAGCGAAACAAAAGAGCAAATATACGCGGGACAGCAGACGGTGGGATAGAAGTGGAATATCCAGACGATGGCAATACTTGGTTTGGGGGGGATAATATTGAAATTGATGGCTCCATCCCCGGAGGGATGAAAGCAGTATTCGCCTCTCAAGCAAGGACCGGCAACGGCCTGCTCACCGTCACCAACGGCGAGGACCTGGAAGTGTACTACGACCGCGTCAAGGTGGGGAAGGCGGATGTGGTGGAGTACAGCTGCGTGCGGTTCTTTGACGTCGTGAACGCGGACTTCACTGCATCGCCGTCAGAGGTGAGGATGTCCACGTCCTCGCTGGCGCCGGTCAAGATCACGGACTGCGCGAACAGGCAATTGTTCTTCACCTCCTACGGCGAGGGCAGCTTCATCACCATCGCGGGGGATGGCATCACCATCGCCAACGGCGGACTGAACTGCACGGAGAGGGGCAAGGTGGACACCATGGAGGCCAACGAGAGCGCGGTCATCAACCTGGGGGCGTCGTGCTTTGAGTGCCTGCTCATCCAGCCCATCGGGAGCTACTATTACTATGACGACCGGGCGAGGGAGAAGGACTTCGCGGTGCGGATACCGAAGGACGGGAAGAAGGGATACAGGTTCTGCCTAAGGAAGCTGCCGCTGCAAGCGTTCAAAACCTATGACGGATTGGGGGACCTGGTGGACAAGAGGGTGGAACTGAAGGGCAAGGCGCAGTACAAGAAATACCCGCTGAAGTACGGCAGGACGGCGGACATCCTGATGGAAACGGCGTACGAGGGCAAGGCGGACGTCAGGGCGGACATCACCCTGTTCCCGGAGTTCATCTTCGTGGACACGGTTGCCCTCACGGGCATCAACGCCAGCGAGGCCAATGTCTCCAGCGTCACCATCCCCAACAACTACTACACGTTCACCGAGGAGCTGATAGGGGGCACGACCAGGCGGGTGGCGGCATTGGACTATGGTCTGCTCTCCATCCACCTCACGCAGGCGCTGCCGTCGTGGTACGTCACCGACACCGGCATGCCGGGCATCAACATCACCACGGCGGTCGCGGTGCAGGACAACGGCAGGCACCGGGTGACCATTTTGGGGCCAGTGAACGCGGTGATCAAGGGCATCCTCGGATAGGCTTTGCACAGGTTCTTTTCACTACTTAAAAATGAAAAAAAAGAAAAGATTTATAAACGAAAGCTGGCTGGGAAGGCACCATGGGCATCGGCGATATCGTGAGGATGGCTACGGCAGGCGCGCTTGTCGCGGGAAGCATGGCAATGGCTTCTCCGGCGTATGCCGCGGACTACAACAGCCTGGCGAGGCAGGCGCAGCAATTAAATGATTCTCTTGATTGTAAGGAGGCATTGACCATCCTACAACCTCATTCAAATAAATCAGATAATCGCAGCTCTTATTTTTTTAATCAATTAGGCATTTCCTATAAATTGTGCAACCAGCCTTCAGAGGCTGAAAGAATGTATCAAAAGGCACTTTCATTAAATCCCAATTCAACAGATATAAGGAATAACCTCGCATGGTTATACATCCAACAAGGGTCACGACAACGTGCTTCAGAACAGATTGTGTGGGTCTTAAAAAGAGATCCAAACAATAAATATGCTAAACACATGGCTGGGATATTGGGCACCCCTTAACAAGATTTTTATAGTCTGGAATCAGTTTAATTCTATGCAGTACGTTAAGGTTGCAGCTATCGTTCTCATTTTATCCTTTAACAGTTTCACAAGTCTGGCATTCGAAGGAATTGGCCCCACATTAATTGCCAGTATGAGCGTATCGCAGGTGCAGGCGCTGTCTCCCGCCGAGGTCATCCTGAATCTCCTGCTCCTGGAGGCGTTCGGGAAGATAGGCTTCCTCACCGGCACGCAGGTGGAAGCGGTCATCGGCAGCCTTTCTAGCAACGGCCTCTCCCAGCTCGAGGGGGAGCAATTGGCGTACAACAACAACATCAACCAGGTGGACGACTGGACCCAGCTGGACCAGGACGAGCTCAACGATGCGGTGAAGCGGATCACGGGCAGGAACATCAACATGCGGGGGGTGACGAGCGGGAAATTCATCGGCTCTGAGCTGGTCAACGTCAAGTACGCGGATTCCTTCTCCGTCGACAACACTGCGACGGAAAAAGCATCCGATTCCCAGTTCGAGAGCAGGAGCCCCGCTGCCCAGGGGGCGGACGTGTTCAGGGTGAGCAACGCCGAGAAGGTCACGTACGGCTGCGTCACCTTCCTGAACGTGCAGAATGTCGATTTTGAGGCCAGCCCGCACGGGGTGAAAGTGGTGCCGCAGAGCCGGGCGCCGCTGAAGATCATTGACTGCGTGAACAGGCAGGTGGAATTCGTCGCTGAGGAGGGAGGCTACCTTTCCATCATCGGGGATGACTATACCGTCGTGAAGGGGACGCTGACATGCACCGATGGCGTTAAGGTGGACACCCTGCAGGCGGAGGAGAGCACCGAGATACACGTTGGGCCGTCGTGCTTCGAGTGCATGGGCATCGTGCCCGTGGGAACCTACTCGTACCACGAGCCGGTCATCGAGCGGGATTTCACCGTCAGGATCCCGAAGGAAGGGAAAGTGTACCGGCTCTGCCTGCGCAAGTTCCGCGTCCAGTCCTTCATCGGGTATGACGGCCTTGCGGATTTCGTGGACAAGAGGATGGACTTCAGGGGCATCATGCAGTACAAGCGGCATCTCCTGAGGGGCGGCAAGGCGACTGACATCCTGATGGAAACGGCGTACGAGGGCAAGGCGGACGTCAGGGCGGACATCACCCTGTTCCCGGAGTTCATCTTCGTGGACACGGTTGCCCTCGCGGGCATCAACGCCAGCGAGGCGCCGGCCTCCGCGCGGACGGTGCCGAGCAACGTCTATGAACTCACCGAAGAGATTATTAAGGGGCAACACAAGAGGGTGCTCGCAGTCGGCTACAGGCTCCTTCCGGAGAGCCTCGCCCAGTCCCTGCCATCCCGCTACGACAGCGATGGCGGCCTCCCGTGGCTGAACATCACGTCCAACGTTATCATGCAGGACAACGGCAGGCACCGGGTGACCATCCTGGAACCTGGCAACAAGAAGATTGATGGGATTGTCGGCTAAAAAGAGGAACGCGCAGCTGACGCTGATGATGCTCGTCGGCATCATCCTCGCCCTAGTCTTCTTTCTCTTCTACCTGCTGGCGACGTCGCTCGCCACCAGCATCACCCTGCCGTTCGACCGCAACGCCATCCAGGAGTACGTGAACAACTGCTTCAAGCAGACGGCGGAGGAGAGCACCACCCTGCTCGGCAAGCAGGGCGGGAGGATCCGGCTCCAGCAGGCGTACATCGCGGCAAAGGGGTTCGGCATCTCCTACGCCCTGAAGCAGGACGCTCCCCGCATCCCGTCCATCAGGGAGATGGAGGAAGACCTCTCGTGGCACATCGACGTCCACATCAACGACTGCCTGAAAGACCTCAAGGACTTCAAGAGCCAGGGATGGAAGGTGGATGCGGGCACGTTCAGCTCTGCCGCGTCCATCAATAGGAATGACGTTGATTTCCGGGCCACGTTCCCGTTCACGGTCACCGCCAAGGAGGGGTCGCTCACGTTCCGGGACTTCACCATCATGCTGCCTGTCCGCCTGGAATACCTGCACACGGCGATGGGGGACGTGACGCAGTTCTCGCTGGAGCAGGGCAGGCGCGTCGACCTGACGTACCTGAACGGCCAGGACTTCAACACGACCATCTTCCCCTACCAGAACGCGCTGGTGTACCAGTTCATCGACGAGGCGTCCGCGATGAGGAACCAACCGTACGAATTCATGTTCGCGATTGAATAAAGGGGATTTTCTGCAGAAACGGCTTCGCGGGACGAAAACGCCGTGGCCGGGATCACACGCAACCTTTTCTTACGGCGCGCCTTCGGCTTGCGTAAGAAAAGCTCGTGGAAACGGAGTTTCCAGAGCCCCGGAGGCTTTGCCTCCCGTGGCTTGACCAAAAGAAATGCCTCGCGGGACGAAAACGCCGTGGCCAGGATTTGAACCTGGAACGCCTTGCGGCTTCCGCTTTCGAGGCGGACGGAGTACCGGATTGTCCCACCACGGCAACGGGGATTTGTGTTCTTGTGCTCTATAAAAACTTTTCATTGCCTGCTTCGCAGGGGGAAGCTACGCGCGGCCACCATCGTACCGGGCCGCGCTTCCATAGGCGCCGCACAGTGGCGGCGCTGAACAATGCGCGCCCGGCGCAGCTCTGGAGGGCGCGCCACCCCAAACCGCCGAAGGCGGCAAGGGGGAGAAAAGAACTATCGGCACATTATCTCCCCCTCCCTATCTCCCGGTTCAATGGTCTGAGCAGTCCCGCATGAAGCCGCAGTTGGGGCAGGCGAGCTTGCAATGGCGCCCTATCATCCGGGCGCTGCAGACCTCGCAGGCGACATCACCTGCCTGCATGGCCCTCGCACCTCACGCCATAGGAGCCGTAGCTCAGGTTGAGATCGAATTTCCTGCAGAACACGCTCATGGTGACGACGTCCTTGCCGTCCGTGCTGTCCAGGGAGCAGCTCCGGTAGCCGCCGCTGTCCCATTCCGCCTGGCCGTCCAGCTCCTCGCAGAACGTGATGAATTCCACCGGCTTCTCCAGCTCGAGCTGCTGCGGCTGCTGGGCCGCTTCCTTCTGCAGGCTCCTGACGTCTTCCGGGATGGTGATGTAGGCCCAGAAGAAGCTCGTGAGCACGATGCCGATGATCAGGCCGCCGGCGAAGATGGCCCATGCCTCGGCCGCGGTATACGTTGAGCGCACCATAAGGGGAGCAAGGGAAGGCCGTTTAAAAGGTTTTCTTCGGCGGACGGGGCGAAAACAGGGCAGTAAACATTTATAAATCGACGAACAACCCCGAAGACCCCGCTCCTGTAGTGTAGTCCGGCCAATCACCTCGGATTCTCGCGGCGAGGGCTCGCGCCCTGAGGCTTTCGCCTCGCGCCGAAAACATCCGAAGACCCGGGTTCAAATCCCGGCGGGAGCATCCCCCTCATTTTTTCTTTCGTTTTCCTTGCAGTCAAACAAAGAAAAAGCAACCAAAAAGGAAATGCCTCCGGCAGACTATGCTACGCATCGTTGTCTTTTTCCTTGCCATAATCATTAAATAGCTGCCTAAAAAAAGAAAAACAATGCCAGAACTATCCATCATCATCCCCTGCCTGAACGAGGAGCATTACATCGGCAGGCTGCTCGACTGCCTGGGGAAGCAGACCTTCCGGGATTTCCAGATCATCGTCGTTGACAGCCATTCCACGGACGGAACGGCGACGGCCGTCAGGAGGCGCATGAGAAAGGACAGGCGCATCTCGCTCCTGCGCAGCCCGAGGAAGGGCGTCTCCGACGCGCGCAACGCGGGGGCATGGAAGGCACAAGCAGAACGCCTGCTGTTCATGGACGCGGACGTCACGATAGGCAGCGATTTCCTGAAAAAGGCCATGGGCGAGCTTGAGGAACGCGGCCTTCAGGTCTCGGGATGCTGCCTCGTCCCCGATTCCAGGAAGCTGTTCGACCGGCTGGGCCATCACCTCCTCAACGGGTGGTTCCAGGCCATGCAGTACGTGTGGCCGCACATGGTGGGGCAGTGCATCTTCTCGACAAGGGCAATCCACAGGAAGCTCAAGGGGTTTGACAGCACCATCCTCTTCGCGGAGGACAACGACTATGTGAACAGGGCAAGCACGCTGGCGAGGTTCCGCATCCTGCGCTCCGTCCGCGTCATCTCCTCGACTCGGCGCTTCGAGAGCGAGAACAGCATCGTCCTCGGCATGAAGTACGCGCTCTGCCCGCTCTACCGGCTCATCTTCGGCGAGATCAGGACAAATATTTTTAACTACAGGATGGACATCCCCAAAAGGAAGAAGCAATGAAACGCCTCAAAGAGAATCTGCGCAAGGACCCGGTGGCCCCCCTCAGGATCGGGCTCGGCCTGGTGTTCCTGCTGGCCGGCATCCACCGCATCGTCTTCTTCGGCCTTGCCGTGCAAAACTTCACGGACGTCGGGCTGCGGCCTGCCCCAGCGCTGGTCGTTCTCGCCATCATCGCTGAGCTCATCGCCGGCATCCTGTTCCTCCTGAACAGGCGCATGGTGCAGGCATGCCTCCTGATCATGGCCGTGATGCTCGCCGGCATCTTCGCGTCCGTCATCCGGGCGGGCACCAGCCTCTGGCAGAACATCAACGAGGTGTTCATGCTCACCTACACGCCGACGGACATCGTACTGCACATCTCCTACGTCATCGGCATCCTCACGGTGCTGCTGTGGGCGATGGGGGGAGGGAAGGGAAAGTAAGCGGGTTACCGCAGGGAAATGACCTCCCTTCCGCCATGCAAAAGATATAAATAGGAAAACAGCACCCTCCCCCATGAGGTGAATGCAATGAGAATGCCCATGGAACACTCAACAGGCGCCCAGAAAGCGCACGCATCCGCAGAGGAGAAATCCGCCAAAGCTGCCAAGGTCTACAGCACGACGACCTGCCCCTGGTGCGTGAAGGTGAAGGACTTCCTCAAGGAGCACGGCGTCAAGTACACCGAAGTCAACATCTCTACGGACGAGAAGGCCCGCGAGGAGATGTTTGAGAAGTCCGGCCAGATGGGAGTGCCCGTGACCGAGATCGGCGATGAGATCATCGTCGGCTTCAACAGGGAAGCGCTCAAGAAGGCGCTGCACATCTCCTGATTCCCTTTTTTATTTGCTTTCTTTTTTCCAGTTTTCTCTCATCCTGTCGCGCATCCTTCAAACAAAAACATTTAAGAAGCGGCATCCTATCGCGTTTCACGGGTGGTCCAATGGATCTTCGCGAAGAGGCTCTCAAGGTGCACGAGAACAGGGGCAAGATAGAGGTCCGGTCGAAAGTCAGGGTGGACACGAAGAAAGACCTCGGGCTAATCTACACTCCCGGGGTGGCGGAAGTGTGCAGGGAGATCGCGAAAGACCGCGGCCTGGCGTACACGTACACCATCAAGGGCAATGCCGTTGCCATCGTCTCTGACGGCAGCGCGGTGCTGGGGCTGAAGAACATCGGCGCGGAGGCGGCCATGCCTGTCATGGAAGGAAAGGCCGTGCTGTTCAAGGAGCTTGCCGGGATAGACGCGTTCCCGCTCTGCCTCCGCACGCAGGACGCGGACGAGATCGTCACCATCGTCAAGAACCTCGGGCCCACGTTCGGCGGCATCAATCTGGAGGACATCTCCGCTCCAAGGTGCTTCGACATCGAGAAGCGGCTGATGGACGTCGGCATCCCGGTCATGCATGACGACCAGCATGGCACGGCAATCGTCATTCTCGCTGCCCTGATCAACGCGGCCAAGGCCGTGGGCAAGCCCATCACCAACCTGAGGGTGGTGGTCAACGGGGCGGGCGCAGCCGGGTATGCCGTCACCAAGCTGCTGCTCTGCCTGGGCATCGACAAGAAGATCTGCACGTCCGTCAAGGAGATCCTGGTCTGCGACAGCAGGGGCGCAATCTATGAAGGAAGGCCGGATCTCAACCCCTACAAGCGCGAGCTGGCGAGCTACACCAACGGGGCGAAGAAAAAAGGCACGCTGGGGGAAGTGCTTGAGGGAGCGGACGTCTTCATAGGGGTCTCGACTGCCCATGTCCTCACCAGGGGGATGATCCAGAAGATGGCAAAGGATCCCATCGTGTTCGCGATGGCCAACCCCACGCCGGAGATCATGCCCGAGCAGGCGATAGGGGTCGCGAAGGTCTTCGGCACCGGGCGCTCTGATTTCCCGAACCAGATCAACAATTCCCTGGCGTTCCCGGGGGTGTTCCGCGGAGCGCTTGACGCACGCGCCAGGAAAATCAACAGCGAGATGAAGATAGCGGCCGCGAACGCGATCGCCAGCTATGTCCCCCATCCGACGATAGACAACATCCTGCCCCACACGCTGGACAAGGCCGTGCACAAGGCAGTGGCTGCCGCGGTCAAGAAGGCGGCGATTGAATCCGGGGTCGGGCATACATAAGCAGGATGCTTTTTTCTTTACGGATTATCCGACATTCCTTGCCATGGCTATGAAATACCGATGAACCGCCATACTGCCCGACAGCTCCGGATGGAACGTCGAGGCGAGGAGCCTGTCCTGCCGCACCAGCACCGGATGGCCGCGGTGGGATGCGAGGACTTCGACGGCTTTCCCGGCATGGTGAATAACCGGAGCACGGATAAATACTCCCTTGAGATTTCCGATGCCTTTCACGTCCAGTTTGGTCTCGAAGCTGTCCACCTGCCTGCCGTACTCGTTCCTCTTGACGGCAATGTCCATCATCCCGAGGCGCGGCTGGGAACTGCCGATGATGCCTCTCGCGAGAAGGATGGCTCCGGCGCACGTCCCCCAGATGGCCATGCCATCATCGCGATGGGTGTGGATGGCCCTATCCATGCCGTACATCGCCATGAGCTTCCCGATGGTGGTGCTCTCTCCTCCAGGGATGATGAGCCCTGCGATGCCGTCCAGGTCGGCAGGCAGGCGCACTTCCTTCCCCTCGGCGCCGCACTTCCCGATGGCATCGAGATGCTCCCTGAAGTCTCCCTGCAGGGCAAGGACTCCGATGATTGCTTTGCTCATGGTTGCCAGATGATCATGTCGTCAAGCGATGTTTGTCCTGCTAATGCTTTTTCCGCTCGTTTTTCGATGATTGCACAGTGCACGACAGGATGATGAGAAAGGAGATGATTATCCGCGCTCCTGCATCCGGAGGTTCAGGCCCTTTATCTCGAGCCCGCGCATCGCCTCTCCCAGCCCTTCCGAGGCCTGGGCCACGATCTTCGCGTTCCTGCAATGGGTGGTCGCTTCCACGATGGCCTTCGCGTACCTCGCGGGATTCCTGGACTTGAAGATGCCCGAGCCCACGAACACGCCGTCCATGCCGAGCTGCATCATCAGGGCGGCATCGGCGGGAGTGGCGATGCCCCCGGCGGCGAAATTGACGACGGGCAGCCTGCCGAGCTTCCTGGTCTCCATGACCAATGGAAGCGGGACGCGCATCTCCATCGCTGCCTTCGAGAGCTGGCGGGGATTCATGCCCTGCAGCTTCTGTATCTCGTCCCTGACGGTCTTGGCGTGCCTGACTGCCTCCACGATGTTGCCCGTGCCTGCCTCCCCTTTCGTGCGGATCATGGCCGCGCCCTCGGTGATGCGGCGCAATGCCTCTCCCAGGTTGCGGCAGCCGCAGACAAACGGCACCTTGAACGGGTGCTTGTCGATGTGCGATTGCTCGTCCGCGGGAGTGAGGACCTCGCTCTCGTCGATGTAGTCGACGCCCAGGCTTTCGAGGACCTGCGCCTCGGCGAAGTGCCCGATGCGGCATTTCGCCATGACGGGGATGGAGACTGCCCTCATGATGCCCTTGATGAGCAGGGGATCGGTCATGCGCGCCACCCCGCCTTCTGCGCGGATGTCCGCGGGCACGCGCTCGAGGGCCATGACCGCGACGGCGCCCGCGTTCTCCGCGATGCGCGCCTGCTGCGGCGTCACGACGTCCATGATGACGCCTCCCTTGAGCATCTCCGCGAGGCCTTTCTTCAGGGTGGGAGTCCCTTTCCTGGCAGGATTGGCGCGTTCCATTGTGCTGCTAGCAATAAATCTCATGCTGCTGGTAATAAACGTCATGATTTAAAGGTTTTGAATCAGGCTATTTCTTCACCATGAACATGCAATGGTCCTTCTGGAACGGGTCAAGCTCGCGGTAATCGATGATGGTCATCTTCGCCTCGAGCTGCTTGCGGACGGCCTTGAAGATGTCCCGGGGCTTCGCCGCCACGTCTATGCTTCTCGCTTTCACCGCGAGGAGGCCATATCCCCTGTCCTTCAGGAAGAGGTCCGCGTTCCGGAGGAATATCTCCACCTGGTTGCGCTGCGCGACATCCTGGAAGAGCACGTCAGCCGCGCTTATCCTCTTCGCGAGCCTGTCGACGTGGAAGGCGTTTTCGAGTATGGGGATGATGTTGCCCCTCTTCTCGGCCAGGAACAGCATGTCGCGCATCACGATGGGGGAGATATCGACCGCGAAGACCATGCCTTCCTCGCCGATGATGTCCGAGACGTGGCTCACCGTGGTGCCGGTGGCGCAGCCGAGATACAGGACGGAGCTTCCTTTCCGCATGCCGATGCCCTGCGCCCCCTTGAGGATGTACGATGCCAGCTTGCTCTTGCCCGCGTTCCATTCGCGGAATTCCCCCCGCGGGGTGGGAATGAGCATCTCCCCGTAGACCGCGGTCCCGGGAACAGCGTTCAGCGTGTAGAGCCTGCGCTTCCGCCCGTCCTGGGCCTCGTGGACTTCAAAGATTCTTGAGGGAGTGATTGTCATTTTCTTTCTCCTTACTGGGCTATCTTCTTCCTTGCCTCCTCCAGCAATGCGTCTCCCTTGAACTGCCCCTTGAAATAGTCTATCCTCACGGCGATGGAGATCTTGTCGGCGAGGATGCGCGCCGCCCGGCCCTGCCTCCCTTTCGGCGCTGATTGGACCGCATCGTGGGCGAGCAGGACGCCGTATTTCGGCGGCCTGCTTCCGGTCTTGAGGTGGCGGAAAAGCGCCTTTTCCGCGCCGAGGATCTGGACGGTGGAGGAAGGAAGCTCCACCAGCCGCTTCAGGGTCCCGGCATGCTCGAGCAGCTTCGCGCCGAGGGTGCTGCCTGCGACCGCCCTGAGGTTCGGGCAGATGGTTTTCATGGTGCTGTCAACATACCGCTCAAGCTCCTGCTTCGCCGCATAGAGGCCGAGGAGGCGCTCCGCAAACTGCTTCATGGCCGCGATGTGCGGCTTGCCGAGGTCGGCGCCGAAGCTGTCTGTTTTTTTCCCGGAGAGGAACTGTTCCTTGGTCGTCTCCACCACCCCTCTCACGAATTCCGCGTGGTCCGGCTGCGAGACAGAATATTCCGGAAGATAGAACTCGTACCAGTCGCGGAGTCTGATGGCGAGGGAATTCAGGACCTTGTCGAGGTCCTCGATGGATTTGACCGCCTGCACGATGAGGAAGTCATCAGAGACCGCGTGCTTCACGTCATGCCTCGTCCTGGCGAGGTTCGCGGCGCGGAGGCCCCCTTTCGGGATTTTGGAAGCGATGGCGGCCAGGGCGCGGCGGAGCTGTATGGCGCGGGCAGGATAGCTGAGGGGAACCGCGGACGCGTGCGTCTTCAGGAATGCCTCTTTTTCCTTCCCTTCCGGCGGCCCGCTCTCCACGAGGGCAAGATGCTCATCGAAGAGAAAGCAGCCGGCGATGTGCTCCAAGAGATATGTTGCCCCCATGCATCAGTGCAAGTGCCGATGGTTTTTAAAGATTTAGTTTGACGAAACGCATTCAACAAAAGGGATACATTTAATAATAAAAAAGGGTACAAAGAGGGCAGTAGAATATGGCAACACACAACATCATTTTAGTCTACATCACCAACAAGGACGAGGCAGAGGCGCGGAAGGTGGCATCGCACCTGCTGAATAAGCGGCTCATCGCGTGCGCGAACATCTTTCCCATCTCCTCTCTCTACTGGTGGGAGGGGAAGATCGAGGACGGGAAGGAAGCCGTGCTCATCGGCAAGACCCTTCCTTCCAAGTACGCGGCCATACGGAAGGAGGTCAAAAAAATGCACTCATACTCGACACCCTGCGTCATGAAGATCGATGCCGGGGCGAATCCCGAATTCTCCAGATGGCTGTGCGGGGAAGTGGAGTAGCTCGCGCCTCTTGCCGAACAGGGGCAGGGGGGTTTCCTGTCCAAAAAAACAAAACCAATCCGTTGATGGCAAGGTATATAAACGCTCATTCTCCTAAACTGCCATGCCGTTCCGGCTGATAAAAGAGGTGCGTGACCTGAAGAGGTTCAGCGAGATACTGGGAGTTCTGTTCGAGGAGGGGTTCGACACCATCATCCACGACATCAGGCTTCTCGGCCGAGTGCCGGTCGCCAAGCGGGTGACGTCGAAGCTGCGGAAAAGGGAGGAGCGCAGCCATGAGGAGAAGCTGAGGAGGACCCTTGAGCGCCTGGGGCCGACGTTCGTCAAGTTCGGGCAGATGCTGAGCGTGAGGCCGGACCTCCTCCCCAAGTCCTACATCAGGGAGCTCGAGAAGCTGCAGGACCAGGTCCCGCCGTTCCCCTACGAGCAGGCCAGGAAGACCGTCGAGAAGGAGCTGGGGAGGCCGCTGGAATCCGTCTTCTCGTCCTTCGAGAAGAAGCCCATCGCGTCCGCATCCATCAGCCAGGTGCACCGCGCCGTCCTCAGGTCCGGGGAGAAGGTCGCGGTCAAGGTGCAGCGCCCCGGCATCATCAAGACGATGGCCTCTGACATCGACCTGATGATGTACTTCGCGAGGCTCCTCCAAAAGAACTTCCCCAAGATACGGCAGTACGAGCCCGTGCGGATCGTCGAGGAATTCGAGTCGTGGACGCAGAAGGAGCTCGACTTCAAGCTCGAGGCCAAGAACGCGGTGAGGTTCGGCCACAATTTCGCGGATGACCCCACCGTCAAGATCCCCAAGGTGTTCCTCGAGCTCTCAACGGTGAAAGTGCTCGTGACGGAATTCATCGACGGCGTCCAGCTCTACGATCTCGAGGGCATCAGGAAGATGGGCGTGGACTTCGGAAAGGTCCTGGAGAACGGCTTCAACGCCGTGCTGCGGCAGGTCTTCGAGTTCGGGTTTTTCCATGCCGACCCGCACCCCGGGAACATCATCGTGCTCAAGAACGGCGCCGTGGCGTTCGTGGACTTCGGCATCATCGGGCATTTCGACGAGCGGCTGAAGAACCAGGCCATCGACGCGATGTCCGGCATCGTCTCCCAGGACGCGGACTTCGTCGTCGACACGCTCCTGGAGATGGGCATGGACGGGGACGTGGACAAGGGAGCCTTGAGGGACGAGATCAAGCAGATCATCGATCCCCTGAAGTACCTCAGCCTGCACGAGGAGAAGCTCAGCTCGGCCGTGGAGGACATCATCAACGTCGCGATGGAGCACCACATCCGCATCCCCGCGTCCTTCGTGCTGTTCGGCAAGACCATGGTGACGCTGGAGGGCATCGCCCTCAAGTACGACCCCGATTTCCCCATCATCGAGAAGGCCAGGCCCTACATTGAGCGCCTCGTCATGAAGCGTTATGCGCCCAAGGAGCAGCTCAAGGGCATGATGACGGAGGCGAGGAGGTACAAGAAGTTCTTCCAGCAGCTGCCGGACAAGGCCACGAGGGCCATGGAAACGCTCGAGAGGGGCAAGGTGGACATCCACCTCGAGGACACGGACATCAGCAGGCTCTCGCGGGAGATCGAGATCTCCTCGAGCAGGATAGCGTACGGCCTGGTAATCGCCGGGCTGCTGGTGGCGTCCTCCTACCTCATACAGGTGGAGAAAGGCCCGTTCGTGTACGGCATACCGCTCATCGCGTTCGCCACATTCTTCAGCGCCGCGGTGCTGGGGTTCCTCCTGCTGATTTCCATCCTGAATGACCGGTATGGATAGAGAGGAGGTGGGAGCATGAAAGAAACGATAAAGCGGAGCCTGCTGGTCGGCATCGGCCTTGCCGCGGTCACGAAGCCGAAGGTGGAGAAGGTGCTGCGTGAGTTCCAGAAAGCGGGATTGATCGGCACCGCACAGGCGAGGGACATCCTCAGCACGGTGCTGAGGGAGGCGAAGAGGCAGCAGAAGGCGGTGGAGAGGCATCTCCGGTCCCGGGCAGAGCCGTGGAAGAGGAAGGCTGACGCGCTGGCGAAGAAGCTCGAGGCGAGGGGCAGGGCCGAGGTGAAAAAGGCAACGAGAAGGATGGAGCGAGAAGTGAGATAACCTTTTGAGAGGACTATAGCGTTATAGCATCCCGGACATCTGCAGCAGTTCCGCCGCCAGCCCGGTGAGCAGCACGATCGCCACAGCGGCAAAGAGGTCCGTTTTGCTTCCTGTCCTGAGCAGGACGATGGCGCACGCCGCCGCGGCCGCGAGGGCAAGCAGGGCCCATTTCCACCACGAGACGATGTTGGAGAAGGTGAGGACCGCAGCGATGGAGGGGATGACAGCCCCTCTCCAGATATGGCTCCAGTGCTGATGGGCCATCAGGATATCACCGTCCCCTCCCATTTCCCGCCGTTGAGGATATCCCTGAAATTCCTCAGATCCTTCCCGATGATGCGCACGCTCATCCCTGACGCCTGCGCCTCCTTTGCCGCGATGGGATCAAAAGGAAGGCTGAGGCCCGCGATCCAGGTATTGCCTGCCATCCTGCGATACTCTTTCCAAGACAAGGAATGGAGGGGCCTTGCGTTCCGGTGCGTCTTGGGATCGGCGCTATAGACGTGGTCGATGTTGCTCATGTTGATGATCGTGTCCGCCTTCAGGCGCTTCGCGATGAGGACGGCGTCGTAATCCGTGCTCCGTCCCGGCTTCCAGCCGGAGGCGACGACGATTCCCTTCTTGAACCGGAATGGCCTGCTGGGGTCATAGATGATGGCCTCTTCCGCATCTCCCCTAAAGAGCTTCATGAGGAGGAACGCATTGAGCCTGGTGGCCTCGATGCCGACCCAGTCCAGCGCCTCGTTGTCCAGCCTCGCGATCTTCTTGGCTGCCTGCTGGTATTTCCGCGCGGTCATGCCGCCGCCGCAGATAATGGCGAAGCGGCATCCTCTCTTCGCATAGGCCCGGACGAGGGCGATGAACTGCCTGAGAAAACGGGCATCTATGTCCTTGGGCGCTATCAACGAGCCGCCGAGGGAAAGCACGATTGGTTTTTCCATGGTGAAGATGGGATGATGTCTGTATAAAAAGATTGTGCACGGCTAGCTTCCCAGGCCGATGAAGCTCACGCCGATGATGATGAGGGCGATGCCCGCCCATTTCTGCCAGTTCATGCGCTCCCCGAGGAATTTGATGGAGAGGAACGACACCCAGACATAAGTGAGGGAGACAAACGGGTAGAGCACGCTCAATTCCCCGTCGCGCAGCGCCAGGATGAAGAGGATGGTGCCGACGACGTAGAGCGAGGCGCCCGCGAAGAGGTGGTAATTCCTCACGAGGGACCTGATGCTGAAGAGATCTTTCGCAGACGCCTTCTTGAGCAGGATGGGGCCGAAGGCGCCGATGAGCGTACCGAGGACCACGAGGAAGACAGAGAAGAGAGAGGTGGCCATCAGAATGCCTCCGTTTCAGGATGGACATCCCTGCTGCTGCCATAGCCTATCATGACGATGCCGGCGATGATCGCCAGCACTCCAATCCATCTCCAAGCGTTCATGCTCTCGCCGATGAAATAGATGGAGAGGAACGACACCCAGATGAAGCTGGTGGCGATGATGGGGTACAGGACAGAGACTTCCCCTCCCCGGAGGGCAAGGACGATGAGGATGCCCGCAACGACGTAGACGATGACGCCGATGATGAGGTAATAGTTGTGGAGAAGCCCGGAGGGAGTGAGCTCAAGGATGTCCGCTCCCCGCTTGTAGAGGATCTGCCCGGCCGAGGTGAGCAGCGTGGTGAAGATGACAAGGAGGATGGCCCACAGCTTCGTTTTCATGAATTGGCATGTTCTGACAGCGTATAAAAACATTTGGGTGGAAGATTTAAATAAAAGACAGGCATCCGAGCGCCATGGCATCCGCCGTCCCTGTCAGTGTCGCTGTGCTGCTCCTCTGGGGCATCTCCGACGTGCTGATCGCGCTGGGGGCGCGGAAAGCGGGAGTGGCTGCCGCAGTCCTGGGAGGCAATGCGGTGATGATGCTCCTCTACGCGGGAGCGAGCCCTTTCATCGATTTGCCGCCCCTGACAATGGGCACCATTCCCTTCGTCCTGCTCGGCGGGGTGCTCAGTGCCGTGGGCATCCTCTTCTACTACAAGGGGATGCGGCAGGGAGTCGTCTCGGTGGTGAGCCCCATCGTGGGGTGCATTCCCGTCGTTGCGGTCGCGATCACGGTCCTGTTCCTCGGGGAAAGGATGTCCTGGCTGCAGGTGGCCGGGGCAGGGCTCGCCATCGCAGGGGTGGTGCTGAGCTCGCTGAGGAAGGGCGACGTCTTTTCCCTGAATGCCGCGTCATTGGAGCGCGGCGCGCTCTATGGGATCATCACGCTGGCCTGCTGGGGGCCGTACTTCGCGTTGATTGATCTCCTCACGCCCTCCCTCGGATGGTTCTACCCTATTTTCCTCACCAAGGCGGTGAGCCTGATGATAGTGGCGGCATATTTTGCCCTGCAGGATGCGGAAGAAGGCATGGCATGGGGGAGGATAGGCGCCTGGGCATGGCTGGTAGTCGTCCTCATCGGCGTCGTGGAATTCGCCGGGCATTTCCTGTACGGCTACGGCGTCGGCATCGGGCAGACTGCTTTGGTGGCGCCGATCGCGTTCGCCTATCCTGCGTTCACCATCCTCATGGCGCATGTCCTCTTCAGGGAGCGGCTGGAGAAGAGCCAGTATGCGGGCGTGGGGATGGCTGTCGTGGGGGTTGTGATGGTGGCCCTCTAGGAAGTATGGCTCGTCGTTCTGAATGATTAATACTTTGAAGTAGTAACATAAAGAAACCCTTTTAAATGTGTGGCTTGTCCTTGGGGTTATGAGCGAGTTGGAAAAGATCGCAAAGCAGGCATATCCTCCCCTTATTGGCATAAACAGCATAACAAGGATAATTGATGCGTGTTGGAATGGGAAAGCCGCTACCGATGTCCCCGTTATGTTTAAAGATGTGCCTTCAACCATCATAGATAAGGAGACATTAGCGTTGATTCAAGTCGTGGATCTGCATGCGGCGATGGATCATGCGGCCACGGCAGTAGGCTCAGCAACCCTCTTCAGGTCGCTCATGCGGCCCTTGACTTCTTTGGATTTGATTCTGGCGAAGCAGGAAAGTGTAAGGGAGCTGGAGAGCAATGACAAGCTGAGAAATGCAATTGGGGAATACCTTAAAGAATTTCAAAAAGGTGAAAATGACTTGTTCAAGTTTCTTAACGGGTGCATTGGTCCTATTGGGGTTTATAGGGAAAGCAAGGCAGCGACAAAAGCGGGAAAGAGAATGGCAGACGCCGTCAAAAATATTCCAATGCCGGAATCTCCCTATGCGAGATTTCTTATTGATGAAATCAGGAATTTCGAAGGTTCTCCTGCCTATAGGCTGATGAGGGGGCCAATATGGAGGACATTTAGGGGGCTTAAATCAAAGGAGGATGTAGGGTACTTCACGCCGAGGCTGAAGTTCAGGTATCATCGGTTTACGCTTGACACCTATGGCTTCCTGCTTCCTATTGCCGGAGCGGTGGGGGGAATGAAAATGGGGATGATTTCTGGTGAGGTGGCATCTGCTATATCATTCGGATTATCAGTTTTTGGGGCTTATTGGGCTCTCCTCTATGGGGGGATTGCTAAGCCCAGGATTGATCTCGATAAGGTGATTGATCCTTTGCGGAAGAAAACACTCCGGGATCTTCCGTTCATCGGTGCCATAGATGCCGTCGGCAAGCTGGATGAACTGATGTCGTTCATTGCGTATGCAAAAGCGACTCCGCACCCGACAGCCCTGCCCCAGATCACGCGGGACACTCCCCACTATTTCCTGGCAAAGGACATGACCAACACCATTCAATCAAAGAATAATCCCTCCTATGTGCCTAACGATGTCAACCTCGTCGATGCCAAGTTGACGCTCATCACCGGCCCCAACAGCGGGGGGAAAACGACATTCTGCAAGACCGTCGTGCAAGAGCAACTCAAGGGCCAAATCGGCTGCTATGTCAACGCTTCCCGCGCAAAAATGGCGATTGCCGATAGGGTATATTACCAAGCACCCCGATTTGACTCCCTCCAGGACGAGGAGGGCAGGTTTGGGACCGAACTTAAAAGGACAAGGGAGATTTTCTATTCAACAACTCCCCAAAGTTTAGTCATCCTTGACGAACTTGCGGAAGGCACAACGCTGGAGGAGAAGATGCAGCACTCAAAGACCGTCCTCAATGGGTTTTATGACATCGGCAATAATACCCTTCTCGTTACGCATAATCATCAGCTTGTCGATTATTTCAATGGAGAAGGAAAAGGGCAGTGCCTGCAGGTCCAGTTCGATGGTGATGCCCCTACCCATAAGGTTGTGCAGGGTATTTCCCGGGTCAGCCATGCAGACAGGGTGGCCAAGAAAATAGGATTCTCTGCCGAGGATATCGATGCCCACCTCATAAAACAAGGGCACAGGAAATAGTTTTGTCTCTTTATCTCTTCACCAAAATGCTCATCAGCTCGGAGAAGGCCGGCCTGGTGACGAAGACGCCCAATGACGCGCCCAGCAAGGTGGTGATGGCGAAGCCCTTCAGGAGGCCGGCTCCGGCGAAGACAAGGGGCAGCATGGCCACGGCCACGGTGAAGTAGGAGAGCATGATGATCATGAACGCCCTCTTGATGCGCTCGCGCCAGTTGTAGAGCGAGCCGTCGCGGCTGCCGCGCAAGGTCTCGTCCGCGATGACGATCTGGTGGTCCACCCCCGTGCCGATGGCAGCGATGATGCCCGCGATGGACGCGAGGTCGATGTTCCAGCCGATGAACGACGCCAGGCCGAGGATCATGACGATCTCCGAGAGCATGGTGACCACGATCAGCCCTGAAAGGATGGCAGTCCTGTAGCGGATGGCCACGGCGATGGCTACCGCAAACGTCGCGATGAGGGTCATGAGGATGGCGTTCCTGACGAAGCCCTCCCCCAGCACGGGAGAGATGGCGTCGACCTTCACGACGTTCAGCTTGACCGGCAACGAGCCGGTGATGAGGATGGTCTGGAGGCGCTTCATGTTCTGCAATGCGGTGAAGGCGGCCGCATCCTTGGCCTGGCCGGCGCCGCTCCCGGATATCTGTATCTGGGTCACGGCCTGCCCCTTGAGGTCAGACCCGATGCTCAGCTCGTCCACCTTCTGGTCGTCAAGGTACAGCTCAAGGGGCTTGCTGAGGTAGGATCCTCCCTGGTCCTGGACGACGTCAAGGGCTGCGGTCGCCGCTGCCTGCTTTTCAGCGGCCAGCCTGCTCAGGGTGATGGAGAATGCGAATGAGCAGACCTGCTGGCTGCCATCAGAGAAGCAGCCGCGGTTGGGATCGAGCCCCGCGCAGTTGGCCGAGCGGCAGACGAACGTCACGTCTTCGCCGCCCCTGAACACCGTCTTGCCGTCTATCTTCGCCTCGAACTTGCCCTGCTTCGCCAGCAGGTCGCGGATCTCCGTCTCCGAGGCGCCGGCGACTTCCACGAGGATGTATTGGTTTCCCGAGAGGTCTCCCGCTTCCCGGACGACGATGTCGCTCAGCCCGTACACGTTGAGGCGCTGGGTCATGGTGTCGATGAGCGACGCCGTATCATCGGGAGAAAGCTCCTGCTCGGGCTGCAGCAGCACTCTCGTGCCGCCCTGCAGGTCGAGGCCTTTCTTCACATTGGACGTGGGCGCGGGATAGGCGCGGATGCCGAGGTCCTCGGCTCCCCTGCCCACTTTCATGACCTTGGGGACCTCCCTCGTGACGTTGATGGTCCTGGGCACCTCCATGATGCTGCCGTTATCCGCCGTCTCATTGACAAGGATTATTTCCTCGGTGGTGAGGAGCTCAGTCTCATTGAGCGTGATGAAGTCGAACGCCTCCTTCACCTTGAGCGGGTATTGCTGCTTGGTGGTCTTGAGGTAGACCGTGTCGTTCACGCGGAGGGCTGCGGTGATCCTGTTGTAATCTTCCAGCGCGGCGACGGGCTGGTTGTTGACGGAGAGGATGCGCTCCCGCGAAACCGGCTGGGCGCTCGGCTTGGGGGATTCCATGCCGGCCAGCGCAGCAGAGCTGTTGGCGTCGATGCTGCGTATGGCCAGCCCTTCCCTTCCCGGGCGGGGGCTGATGGCGATGACGGCTATCACCAGAAGGAAGAGCATCAGCAGGATGCGCCAGTTGGTGAATATCTTCCTGAGCGTGTCTTTCATGGTCTGTGCCTTGCGCTTGAGCAGCATGGCGCTGTTTTTCCCTGACGGGGCAGTGCGCGGTTTCCGATGGATTGCGGCATGAGCATCATGTCCTTCCTTTCCGCTCCAGGTAATACCTGAGCAGGCCGACGTTCTGTATCCAGGTGAAGACGAGGTCCGCGGTGAGGCCGACGATGAGGATGAGCATGATCTGCCGGATGATGTCGCTCTGCGCCATCGCGAACCCGATGCCCATGGCGAGGATGGCAATGGCCGTCTGGGTGACCCCTGTCTTGATGGAGCTGGCTATCCTCTCGTCCACGGTGCCTTCCTTCCTCTTGAGGACGCGGATGGTGAGCAGGATGTCCGTGTCGACGGAATAGCCGATGAGCATGAGGAAGGCCGCGATGCCCGCGGTCCCGATGGGGATGTGGAAGAGGTTGAGGAACGCGAGCGCTGCGAGCATGTCCCCCACGGCGGCGAGGATGATCGCGACGCTGGGGATGAACGTCCTGAAGTAGACGAACACGACCAGTGCCATCAGGGCGAAGGCGACGAGCATGGCGATGAGCGATTCCCTGAAGAAGCTGGCCCCGAGCGAGGAGCCGAAGAACTCAATGCCGTAGCTGCCTTCCTTGAACGGGGAGCCGAGGGATGAGGAGATGGCAGTGAGGAGGGCATCCAGCTGCTCCTTGCTGTTGATGTCGATGTCCGCGGAGATGATGACGCCCTGCTGCTGGCCCGGGATGCCGTAGCCGCGGACGAGGATGTCATGGCCCGGCATGGCCGCCCTGATGGCGTGCTCGATTGCAGGCGTGTCGATCTCCTTGTCCAGGGGCACGGTGATGGTCGCTCCCCCCTTGAGGGAGACATCCTTGACGATGAAGCTGCCGGTAGAGGCGTAGCCGGCTCCGATGATGCCCAGCGAGAGGAGCATGAGCAGGAGGGGGACGATGAACAGGGGCTTGTACTTGCCGGCGTAGAATGCCCAGAGGCGATCCTTGAGCGGAATGCCGGGCCCGCGCTGCCCGTTTGCGTTGCCTTTTGCATCGCTTTTTTGGGCTGGACTGGGATGCTGCTGTGGGAGGGGGGAAGTCTCGTGGCGGGAAGGGGAAGGATGCTGCTGAGCAGAGGGGGAAGCATGATGCTCCTGGCCCTGCTGGTGCTCTTGGTGCTGGTGCGGCGAAGAATGCTCCTGGTTATCCGGCATGAAAATCCCCTGAAAATCCCCTCTAATGGCTGATAAGAATATATGCAGGAAAAAGGGCTTCTTATAAAGGTTTCTCCCGACTTTTTCTTGCTCTCCCTGCGGTCGGGCAAAGAAACACGCGGACGGAGTCCGGTGTCCTGGAAATCCTTGATTTCCATGAACCCAGGCTAAAAGAAAGCGCTTCGCAGGTCATACTTTTCTTGAAACAGACAGATACATCCCCGCTCCTATCGCGCCGAGGAGGTCGAAGGCAAGGTCGAGCGCGGTGTTCACATAGCCGCCGACGCCGGTGCTGGGGACAAGGACGGTCGCCAGGAACTCGATGATCTCGTTCAGCGCGCCGAGGCCGAGGCCCGCCATCACCACGACGAGCATGATGGAGAATCTTGCCGGCATTTTCTCTTTCAGGCGGGGGAGGAGCACGTGATACATCACGATGGCCGCGACCCAGAAGCCGATGAAGTGCACCGCCTGGTCGTATTTCAGGATGAGATATGGGGGGCCGACGATGTCAATAATCATCATCTCGTAGAGCTTCTTTCCCCCAATGAACAGGCCGCCGCCGGCCATGTGCATGATTGCCCAGAGCGTCAGCCCCCACAGCACGCCGTTGGGATAACGGACTTTCCTGTTCGTGAAGAGAATGACACCAAGGAAAAAGATGATGACAAAGACGTAAATGATGAACTCATAGTTCCTGCGCTGCAGGAACAGGGCGGTGAAAAAGAGGAGGGCCAGGACGCTGACAATGAAGATGGGGAGCTGGCCTTTCCTCAGGAAATTCATCGTTCCCTCATGGCTGCCTTCACGAAGCCGTAGAACAATGGAGAGGGATTGCCGAGGCGCGACTTGAACTCGGGGTGGGCCTGGGTGCCGACAAAATAGGGGTGGGTGGGGAGCTCGATGTATTCCATCAGCTTCGTGCCGTCTTCCCTGACGTGGTATCCCGAAAAGACGAGTCCCTGCTTCTCGACCTGGCTGATGAACCGGGGATTGACCTCGAAGCGGTGGCGGTGCCTCTCCAACACCGCATTCCTGCCCTTTTCCAGCTTCCCGAGGCGGAAGTGATCCATTCTCTGCTTTGCCAGCGCGTCGATCCTTGCCTTGTCCTCATCCAGCCTTCCCGTTTCCCTGTACAGCTTCTCCACCTGGCTTCCCGGCTTGAGCAGGGCGGCGTACGCTCCCAGCCTCATCGTGCCGCCGTAGTCCTTGTTTTTCATCAGCTCGACCTGGGAAGGCAGGATGTCGATGACCGGATGGGGCGTGTCCCTGCTGATCTCCGTCGTGTGGGCGTCCTTCATGCCGCAGACATTGCGCGCGTACTCGATGGTGGCGAGCTGGAGGCCGTAGCACAGCCCGAGGTAGGGGATGTTGCTCTTCCGCGCATGCTCAATCGCGAGGATTTTTCCCTCGACGCCGGAGCCGCCGAAGCCGCCAGGCACGAGGATGCCGTCATATCTCCCGAGGTCTTTCACCCGTGACCTGTCTTTTTCAAAGGACTTGGAATCAATCCACGTGATCTCCACCCCGCAATTCAATGACGCGCCTGCATGGAACAACGCGTGGTTGATGCTGACATAGGAATCCGCAAGGGCATAGTCGCCGATGTCCACATACTTGCCGACAATGGCTATCTTCACCTTTTTCTTCGGGCTGCGGATGTTCTCCACCAGCTTCTTCCAGGATGCCCAGTCCGGCTTCTTCCTCGATTTGAGGTTGAGGTGGGTGAGGACTTTCTCTCCCAACCGCTCCTTCTCGAGGTCGAGGGGGATCTGGTAGACGGTGTCGATGTCCGGCTCGGAGATGACGTGGTCTGACTTGATGTTGGCGTAGGTCTCTATCTTCTTCTTCCGCACCTCGTCCAGCGGCCTCTTCGCGCGGCAGATGATGAAGTCCGGGAAGATGCCCTCCTCGGAGAGGAGCTTGATGGCCTGCTGGGTGGGCTTGGTCTTCATCTCCTCGATGTGGCCGGGGATGGGAAGATAGGTGACGAGGATGTACGCCACATTCTCCTTGCCCAGCTCCCTCTCCAATGCCTTGACGGCGAAGAGGAAGGGGATGTTCTCATAGTCGCCCACGACGCCGCCGATCTCGACGATGGCGATGTCATGGTCTTTCGAGGCGTCTTTTATCCTCCTGTTAATCTCGTCCGGTATGTGGGGGATGAACTGCACGGTCTGGCCGAGGTATTCCCCCCTCCGTTCCCTATCGATGACGGTCTTGTAGACCTGGCCGGTGGTCATGTTGTTCTTCTTGGGCATGTCCTGGTCCATGAAGCGCTCGTAGGTGCCGAGGTCCTGGTCTATCTCGCCGCCGTCGTCCGTCACCCACACTTCGCCGTGCTCCGTGGGCCTCAATGTCCCGGCATCGTAGTTGATGTAGGGGTCTATCTTGATTAATGTGGTTTTATAGCCGCGCTGCTTGAGAATCGTGCCGAGGGCTGCGGTGGTGACGCCCTTGCCCACGCCGGACATGACGCCCCCTGCAACGACGATGAACTTGGTCATGGAAGGCCTCCCCTGTCAGAACGCATAATCGCAGAAGTAACGGCTTGTCGCATTAAGAAGGAACGAAGAAGGGACTATTTATAGTTTTTGGTGGGCAGTACTTCCGAAGCACAAATTTATATAGATTGATGTTTTACCTCCCCATATGAATGATATTGTTATGCCTGTTAACGGGCACCGGTTGGGGTCTGTCCATAGCGATATAACATTGGACATAAAAGTCGGGAAGGGCATTCCTCGTGCTGACCATCCCCTTCTTGCGGATATTGTTGATGGGCCTTGGGGATGGATGCTGCCGGTAGAGCAGGGCATCATTGCGCAGAGGATCTCCTCTGAATCCCCGCTTATCGCGACCTACGATGTGAACGATGGGGACTGGATTGTAAAAGAGAAGCCATTGGAGCAGGAAAAAATCCCTGTTGTGTTTCTGGAGATCGTTATTGCAAAGACTGGCGGCAAATTGGAGCATGTGCCGAGGGACTACTGGGCATTGACAAATGAGGGGAGATGGGGCGCGGCTCCGTCGGATGCGGACACTGCCATCTTAGTCGATATCACCAACATCCTTTCGCGGCGCGGCAAAAGGAATGGAAAGGATGAAGTGGGGGAGACTGTCGGGTTCACGAAAAATTATCTTGAAGGCCTGCCCCATATCTGTACCTACTCCCCTTACTTTGGTGGAGTGATAGGCATGCATCAAAGGTATGGGGCTCTTGATTCCGGCTACACCATCCCTTTTGCCCGCCTTCCAAAAAAATACCATGACCGGGATAACGTGCAGGCTATCAGGGGAAGGGTGGAGAGATATGATCAGGAGAACAGGGGAAATGGAAAGCTTGTGAAGACCGGATTTGATTACCACCAGACAGAAATTGCCGTCGTGTCAGAGCGCATTTTAAATGAGATGGAAAGAAACGGGGAAAGGCTCCCTTCAATACCAAAAGACAATCCTCCCCATCACTGGTTCCATACCCACCCCACCATCTATAGGGGATTCGGGCAGGATTTCCCCATACATAAGGCGGCATAAGACGAAAGATTAAAAAACACTGCATCCTATAGGAAGCGCATGTCCCTCAAAAACGGCGCCATCATCGGGGCAACGGTCGCGTTCCTGTTCTACGTCTTCCTCAGCATGGCCACTCCGCTCGAGGGGAAGAGCGTCTTCCCGACCGCGCACGTCATCGGCGACCCCGAGGCGATGCAGCAGTACACGCAAGGGCTGCCGGTGTCCATGATCATGTTCATCTCGCTCGAAGTCGTCGGCATGATCCTCGGCGTCATCGGCTACCGGATCATCATAGGCAGCACACCCAAGGAGAGGCCGCAGAAAATATATAAATAATAATCATTTCCAAGCATTATGAAACACCTTGGAGCAAGCCAGACATACCAAATCAAAGGAGTTGATTATGTGCCTTTGATAGGTGCCATTCCTCATTTCAGGAGGAATATGGATTATTATCAGGCTAATCCTGCCAGTCCTAGGATCAATGATTGGACCCAATATCACTATCATACCTTGATGATAACGTTAATTGCTGGCCTGGCATCATACCCGGCGATCGGGCCAACATTGGAAAGGATTCTTCAATAAAACTTTGACATTGTGAAAAAGGCAAAGTGAGCAGACTATTCACTAGGTAATATGAACTCTTCAGAGGAACGCCCCCACCAACCCCGAAAAGAAGCGGAAGCCGTCAAAGCCGGGGATGGGCAGCATGTTGAAGATGAAGAGCAGCATGTTGATTTTGGCCGTGAGGAGAAGGCCGTTGCCGTATCTTTTGTCCATGAGCCCCTGCCGGTGGATGAGCCACGCGCCGAGCCACAGGACGAGGTTGACCGCGGGCCCGGAGAACGCGATAAGGCTGTCCGCAAGCGCTCCGACAGAAGCATGCGTCACGAATGCCGGGACGAAGAAGATGAAGGGGAAGCTGAGCAGCTTCATGACCACCCCGATGGCCAGCCACGTGTAGGCGGCGTGGAAGACCGCGCTGACGCCGAAGGCCATGGCCACGAACTTGTGGCCGAACTCGTGCAGGATGATGGCGGGCGCGGTCACGTATGCGGCGAAGCGGAACGCCTCCCAGTCGAACCCGCTCCGGTAATGGGTGAGGGGATCGTAGTCATGCTTCCTGCTGTAGGACTGGAACATGCCCGAGAAGATGAAGCCCAGCGCGGCCGTCATGATGGCGATGTCGGCGATTTCCCGGATGGAAAGCAGGGCCATGGGAACAAGGTATTTCAACCGTTATTTAATGTTTTTTGGTTTTGATGGCTCTGTCCCGAATCTCCGTTTCACTCGGGTTAGCGGCTTCGAACGCTCCGTCATCGTTGTTGACGAGGCTGCATGCCCGTAGGGCGCATCCCCTGCGACGCCTTTGCCGCTCGCCGTTGCCAGCGTTCGACTGATGCCGCTAACCACATTCGGGACAGAGCCGGTTTTGATGACTGTCTTTTCCCAGCACTGGACATCAGGTGCAAAAGAATAAAAAGCCTCCGAACGATCATGGGGGCATGGACCTCATCTGCTTGGTGTTCGAGCCGGAAGACACGTGGAGCCACATCCGCAAGCTGGTCGAGCGCGGGGAGTGGAAGAGCATCGTCATTGTGACTGATAAGATGTGCGCCAGGAGGTTCGCCGCGCAGAAGGGGTTCAGGACAGTCATCATCGATTCCGAGCAGCCGGCCGTGGACATCATCACGCACCTCACTCCCGCGCTGAGGCCCTACCTCACCGACTTCGAAACGGGGCTGAACATGGTGTCGGGCACCGGGAAGGAGCACATGTGCGTCCTGGCGGCATTGCTGAAGCTGGGCGTCGGCGTCCGGCTGGTGGCGCTGACGAAAGAAGGGGTGCAGCAGCTCTAGAGCTTCCTGCTCATATAGACGGCAAATCCTGATTTCTTGGCGATAACAGATACATTCCCGAACACTTCCTCCATCCTCCTGGCCAGGGTCTTGCCTCCCTTGTTGGGCCGCGCAACGAGCTGCAATGTGCCGCCTTTCTTCAGGCGGGGAAGCGCGCCTTCGATGATGGCGAAGCAGACGTCTTTTCCCGCGCTCTGGGGAGGGTTGGAGAGGATGGCATCAAAATCGTCATCGGCAATGCTGGTGTAGAGGTCGCTCATGACAACGCTGGCATGCTCAGCATCATTGATCGCAACGTTCTTTCTTGACAGGGCAATGGCCCGCTCATTGACATCCGTCATCGTCACGCTGGCTCCCAAAGAAGAAGCGACGATGCCCAGAATGCCGATGCCGCAGCCGATGTCCAGCGCCTTGTCCCCCTTGGTGACGAGCATGGCTTCCGCCAGCAATGATGTCCCCCTGTCCACCCTGTCCTTGGAGAAGACGCCTGAGGCCGAGCGGAAGGTGAACTCCCTGCCGCGGAAGAAAGAGGCTATCGTCCTTGGCCTGAATGCGGAGTCCTGCTTCCTTGAGTAGTAGTGGGGCATGCTAAGGTGAGGGCCTCGCTTTGCTCGGTATTTTCAGGGCGGCACCGGTCCGCTCAGGGCGGCGCCAGGCTCGCTTATCTTTATCGCAACGGATATGCGGTTCCCTCCCGTAAGGAACGTCCCTTTCCGCATTCGCTGCCGCAGTTGCCGATTCGCTCGCGACAATGGCGCAGCCGCCCTTCGCATTCGTCATGTCACTCCATGATATTGTAGAACTTATACAATACCCTGTCCACGCCCTTCACCTGGTCAAATCCCCTGCCGGAGATGGTGATGCAATTACCGCTGAATTGCACGCCCGAGGTGTCCGCGTCCCTGATGTAGACCACCACGCCTGTCGTGCTGCCGCAGGTGACGATGGGGCGCGTTTCGCAGGCAATGGTCTCGTTCCGGTCGCACGCCGCGACGGGGACCTTGCTGAACGCATTGAGCATGTGCTGGTTGTAGTCGTTCACCGCGAGCACGGTGTAGGACAGGTTCTCCGCCACGGGGTTGAAGGTGATGTAATACTCCGAGGCGTTGTTGAACGACGCGGTGTCGAGGGCACCGCTGACCGGGAGGCGTTCCAATTCCTCGGGAGAGTAGCGGAAGGCGAAGGAATACTGGGAGAGGCCGGACTGCGACTGCAATGCCGTGTACCAGAAGCCGTCCACCTTGACGAAGCTGTAAACGCCGTGGTAGATGTAGCCTTCGCTCTTCTCCAGCTTGCCCTGAAAGTTGAGATTGTGCAGCTCCTCGATGGTGAGGGGGCGCTGATGGGAGCGGAAGTAGCCGAAGGCGAAGAAGGACGCGGTGAACATGACGATGACGGCGATGGCGATGAGGAGGATGGTGGTTGAGCGCCTGCTGTCCTCCGGCGTATGCTGCTCTGGAGAAGGGTCCTGTCCGGAATGGGGATGGGAAGGAGGGGCATGCGTATGGTGATTTCCTGATTCCTGCCCTCCTGTTTTCTGTTCCATAATCATGCGATGCCGAGCATGGCGTAAAGCAGCCGGTCCTTCATGAGGATCATGTCCTGGGCGGTTGCAGCCTGGATGATGAGGCAGTTGCCTTCGACATGGGCAGCGGTCTGGTTGGCTGACGTGAGATAGATGACGGGGACGAATGATGTCGCGGTGCCGCAGGTGATGGGGGGGAATTGCGCTGCGAAGGAGGTGTCGTTGGACGTGTAGCCCGGGCGCACGTAGACGTTGTACGCAGCCAGCACCAGGCCGAGCTGGTATTGCGAGAGGGCAATGGCATCCCTGAGGGTGTCGTTGGCGTAGGAGGTGGTGTCGAGCTGGATCTTGCCGCTGAGGAGCTGGGCCGCCTCCGGCGGCATGCTCATGATGGTCACGCTCTCCGGCGGGTAGGTGAACGCCGCGACGGCGCCGTTGACCTTGGTTTCCCAATGGTCTCCCCGGTAGTTGAACGCGTGGCCGTTGAAGGTCCTCTTGGTGTCGCTGCCGAAGCCGAAGAACACGAAGCCGGACGACATGCCGATGACCATGAAGACCAGGAAGGCGAGCGCGAGCCAGTTGCGCTTCTTCTTCTGCCCCTTCGGGATGTATTCCTTTGCCATTCGCGGTAAGAGCGGGAAGTGTTTTTTAAACGTTATGGTGCGTAATTGCGAGACCGTTCACTTAAGCGCGGGAGAACGCCTTGCTGCGCAGGGTGGCACGCGGAAACACGTTTCCGGCGCCCATCGCCTTGCCCTGGGCATCGGGCCCGCTTCCGCATTCGTAATGGAAAGGCGACATTCCCACGCAGCCTTTTCTTTCCCCTCCCTGCGGTCGGGCAAAGAAACACGCGGACGGAGTCCGGTGTCCTGGAAATCCTTGATTTCCATGAACCCTGAGGAAAAGAAAGGTAGGCGTAGCCCTTTCTTTTGGTCAAGCCACGGGAGGCAAAGCCTCCGGGGGTTGGGAGCATCCCCTTCCGCATTGTACGATGCAATCGCTGCACCGCCCGCGAAATTGGCGCTACCTTCAGTTTCTACCGAGCCAGGGGAAAGAAGCATTTATAAGCGGAAAAGGAGTTGCATGCTCCATGCCGCAATCCATCATCAGCCTCGAGGATGTCTGGAAAATCTACCGGATGGGCGAGGTGGAGGTGCAGGCGCTGCGGGGCCTCACGCTGGACATCAAGAAGGGGGAGTTCGTCGCCATCATGGGGCCGTCCGGCAGCGGGAAGTCGACCGCAGTCAACATGGTGGGTTGCCTGGACGTGCCGACCAGGGGGAAGGTCTTTCTCGAGGACCATGACATCTCCAAGCTGTCGGAATCGGATTTGGCGCAGATCCGCGGCAGGAAGATAGGGTTCATCTTCCAGCAGTTCAACCTCATCAACACGCTCTCCGCCCTGGAGAATGTGGGATTGCCGATGATGTTCCAGGGCGTCCCCGAAGAGGAGCGCAACAGGAGGGCAAGGAAGCTGCTGGAGCTCGTGGAACTGGGAGACCGCACAGGGCATCGCCCGACGGAGCTTTCCGGCGGGCAGCAGCAGCGCGTGGCCATCGCGCGGTCGCTGGCGAACGACCCCGACGTCGTGCTCGCGGACGAGCCGACGGGAAACCTGGACAGCAAGACCGGGAGCATCGTCATGGATTTCCTCAAAAAGCTTAATAAGGAAGAGAAAAAGACCATCATCATGGTGACGCACGACGCGCATATCGCAAAGAATGCCCAGCGGACCGTGTTCCTGAAGGACGGCCGCGTCGTGAGGAGCCTGGGAGAGTAGGAGCGCATGACGAAAAAGATTATGACGATCGGATTGCTGGGGATGCTCGCCCTGGTGATGGCCCTTGCGGCGAATGGGATAGGCCAGTACCGCAACGACTACAACCTGAACATCACCCTCATCAAGCAGGAGCCGGATCCTGTGGGTCCTGGCGACGTGGTTGAGCTGCGCTTCCGTGTGGAGAACCACGGCGGGATGCTGGCGAAGGATGTCCAGACGGAGCTGCTGCCCGAGTACCCATTCTCCCTCCGGCCGGGGGATTCCGCGGCGAAGAATGCGGGCACCATCGAGAGCCTGCAGCGCGGGGATGACGGCGCCATCGTAAAATACAAGGTCATCGTTGACAAGGACGCGCCGGACGGCGAGCACGACATCAGACTGCGGTACAAGACCGCGGATGACGACAGCTGGATCGCGCTTGACCCCTTCGCGGTGAGGGTGCAGAGCCACATCGCGATCCTCAGCATCTCGAAAATCGTGTCTGTTCCCGTGTCCATCGCGCCGGGCGACAAGGGCACGGTGAGCATCACGCTCACGAACTACGCGAGCTCCCTCCTGAAGGACATCCTCATCAAGCTTGACCTTTCCGGGACGTCCCTCAACCCGTCCGGCTCGGCCAACGAGAAAGTGATCCCCTTCATCTCCCCCCAGGAGAGCGCGAAGGCGGACTTCGAGCTGATCGCGAACCCCGACGCCGCGGCAGGCATCATCAAGGTGCCGGTCTCGGTCTCGTATTCGGACATCACGGGCAATAACTTCTCGAAGAGCAACACCATCTCCCTGATGGTGGGGGATGTCCCCGACATCAGCGTCCTCCTCGACCGGTCAGACATCTATACCCCAGGAAGCGTGGGCAGCGTGGTGGTCAGGGTGGTGAACAAGGGCACGACGGACGTCAAGTTCATGAACGTCAAGCTCGGCGCAGTCAAGGGCACGGAGATCATCGGCTCGGACGAGGCGTATGTGGGCAACCTGGACAGCGATGACTTCTCGACAGCGGAATTCAAGCTCTATGTCAAGGACGCCAAGGAAGGGGTCTCGCTGCCCGTGAGCGTCGAGTACAAGGACGCGAACAACAACAACTACCGCAAGGAGGAAGCGCTGCAGCTCAAGCTGTACTCCGGCAGCGAGGCCAAGAAGATCAGCGGCACGGGCAACGGCAGCTATACCTGGCTCATCCTGATCGTTGTGGCCGTGGGCGGCTTCTTCGCGTACAGACGATGGAAAAAAAGGAAATCCAAGCATTCGTGAGTTCTTTTATTTTGATCGTTGCCATCCTATGCGTATCCGCCATGGCTGCCCTTCGGGCGGAGAAGGTCACGCGCCCGTCGCAGCCTTGGAGGGCGCGCCTAACATCCTCCCGCAAAGCGGGCGATGTTGAGCAAGAGAATGGGAAAAGGAGACCTCGGTGATGCTTGAAGTGATGACGGATTACCTCAGGTTCGTGATGGGGACATTGGCCCACCGGAGATTGCGCTCGTGGCTGACCATGATCGGCATCTTCATCGGGATAGCGGCGCTGGTCGCCTTGATTTCCCTGGGCGAGGGGCTGCGGGGGGCCATTCTCGGGCAGTTCGGCTTTCTCGGGCCGGATGTGCTGGGCGTGCAGGCAGCGGGCATCGCCTACGCGGGGCCGCCGGGATCCGGCGCCGTGGACCCGCTGACCGAAGACCTGACGGACAAGATCAGGCGCGTGCCCGGGGTGGAGATGGCCATCAACAGGTACATCGAAACCGGGACGATGGAGTTCAACGGCCATAGCGACATCGTCTTCGCATGGAACATCCCCGAAGGGAAGGACCGCAGCATCGCCGAGGAGATGCTCAGCCTCAAAGTGGCGCAGGGGCGGCTGCTGAATGACGGGGACTCGTTCTCGGTGGTGGTGGGCAACGGCTTCACCGACGATGAGGATTTCGGCAAGCCGGTCCAGGTGGGCAGCACCATCACCTTCAAGGGAGTCGACTTCAAGGTCGTCGGCATCCTGCAGAAGGAAGGCAGCTTCATCTTCGACACAGCCATCATCATGAACGAGAAGGTCCTCAAGGACAACTTCCGCAGGGGCGACAACACGGTGAACGCCATCGGCATCAAGGCGGAGGATGTCTCGGCCGTGGCGGGCGTCAAGGAGAGGGTGGAGCAGCTCCTCAGGAGGGAGCGCAACGTCAAGAAAGGCGAGGAGAATTTCACGGTGGACAGCCCGGAGAACACCCTGCAGACCCTCGACCAGATCCTGTTCGCGGTGCAGCTCTTCGTGTCCATCATCGCCCTGATATCCATCATCGTGGGCGGCATCGGCATCGCGAACACCATGTACACCGCCGTCCTGGAGCGGACGAAGGAGATCGGCATCATGAAGGCCATCGGCGCCAGGAATTCCTCCATCTTCACGCTGTTCTTCATCGAGTCCGGCTTTCTGGGACTGGTCGGGGGAGTCATCGGCGTGCTGCTGGGCGCGGGGATCGCCCTGGGAGGGGCGGCTGCCGGCCGTGCTGCGCTGGGATCCGACCTTATCCAGGCGCACATCAGCGCGTGGCTCATCGTCGGGGCATTGGCGTTTTCCTTCTGCATCGGCCTGGCGGCCGGGATACTGCCCGCGCTGAGGGCGGCGAAGAAGCATCCTGTTGAATCCCTGAGGTACGCGAAATGAAGGCGGAATACCTCAGGTACGGGCTCGAAAACCTCCTCCACAGGAGGCTGAGGAGCGGGCTGACGGTTCTGTCCATCCTGATCGGCATCGCCGCCATCTTCGCCCTCGTGAGCTTCGGCTTCGGCATCCAGAACTACGTGAACACCGTCGGCCAGGAGGCGGGCGTGGACAAGCTCTTCATCCAGGCGCGCGGCATCGGGGCGCCGGGAACGGACGAGAACTTCCAGGTGACCCAGGACGACGTGGAGTTCGTGGGAAAAATCAACGGGGTGGCGGAGGCCACGGGCATGTACATCAAGCCCGTCGAGGCCAGGAACGGGAGGGAGACGAAGTTCGTGTTCGGCGCCGGCTACGACGCCTCCAAGGCGAAGCTGGTGGAGGAGACCTTCACTGTGAAGGTGGAGAAGGGCAGGCAGTTCCGCGGCGGGGACTCCGGCAAGGCCATTTTGGGGCACAACTACCAGGTGGCGGACAAGATATTCAAGAACCCCGTCGCCCTAGGGGAGAAGCTGGAGATCAACGGGCAGAAGTTCGAGGTGATCGGGTTCTACGAGGAGGTGGGCAACCCGAGCGATGACGCGAACATCTACATGACCTATGGCGGCATGGAGAGCCTCTTCCCGGGCATCAAGGACACGTACGGCTACATCCTGGTGCGGGCGGAGGCCGGGGTGAAGGCAGGGGATCTTGCGGAGACCATCCAGGAGCGGCTGCGCAAGCACAAGGGCCAGGAGAAGGGAGAGGAGGATTTCTTCGTGCAGACGTTCGAGGACGCTTTAGCCACTTTCACCAACATCATCACCATCCTGAACGGGGTGCTGGCCCTGATCGCCTTGATTTCCGTCATCGTGGCCTCGGTCAACACCATGAACACGATGTATACGGCAGTTATTGAGCGGACGAAGGAGATCGGCATCATGAAGGCCATCGGCGCCAGGAATTCAGACATCCTGTTCATCTTCATCTTCGAGGCCGGCATGATCGGGCTGGTCGGTGGGGTGCTTGGTGTGGGGCTTGGCTACCTGATTGCCTCCGCCGGCGGGGCTGCCGCCGCCGCTTTCGGCTTCGGCGCCCTGCAGCCCGCGTTCCCCCCCTTCCTGGTCGCCGGGTGCATCGCGTTCGCTTCGTTGGTGGGGGCCCTGTCCGGCGTGTTGCCTGCGCGGCAGGCTGCGCAGCTGAAGCCGGTGGATGCGCTGAGGTATGAGTGAAAGACACAAGTTTGTTTAACCTTACCTAAAAAATACAGAAGGGGATTTCCAAAAAAATTGGCGTCGCCTTTATTCCTAACCAAATGTCAGGATTTTATCAGATTCTTCAACCAATTTCAACAAATCTTTCATTGTTGAAATTGGGCAAATATTGCTGCCTTCTTTTTCTCTTGATTTTAAGCAAGTCCCGCAAGCCAATATTTGTCCCGCATGTTCAATAAATAAATCCGCCTGTTCTTTCACGTTGTATTTTTCATCTTTGATACCCTCTATTTCAACTCCTTTATTTATCAAGAAAACCTTTACTTCATGGTTTGATTTTAGCGATGTGTTTCCGAATCTGAAAGCATTCCAGACGACTTCTGCTTCATTTGTTCCGATAACAATTCCTATTTTCATATGTTCTCACCTGCTGAGTTCTTTCCACATTTCTTCATATTGCTTTTTTGAGATTTCTCCTTTAGCATACCTTCTCTGGAGTATGGCCGTTGCGCCTTCACCTTTGCCTTGTGCGTTTGTTTGCGCAGCTTTAATGAGGGAATACACGAGCCAGATGACAGCTCCCCAGAACAAGATCATGAACAGAAATCCAAAACCCATCCCGAATCCCATCATGCCGTAGCCTCCCATGCCAAAACTGCCAAACAGGAAAAGCAATGCTACAGCTGCAAGAACCCAGACCCAAACATTTTTGTTTTCTTCCATGAATATCATTCCCCCAAATCCTTTTTCATGTCTTCAAACTCTTTTTTTGTTATTTCTCCTTTAGCAAATCTCTTTCTCGAAATATTGAGAGGCGTCTCGGAGGCAGTCTTTTTTATTCCAAATCTATGAATAATCCACACTACTAAGAAAATGACTGCTGCAAGAAGCAATATCCAGAAAATGTTCCAATAACCATAATTGCTATAATCGTAACCCGCTGGATAATTGCCCATCATCCCTCTGCCCAGCATATTCATCATGCCGCCAGAACCCATCATTCCATAGCCGATATAGATATTCTCATTGCAGTAAATCCTTCTTGCCATGTTGATATGCACTTGTTTCAAAGATTCAGAGCCTTCTCCACCCATCATGTTGTCCATAATTTCATGGGCTTCTCCAGGATGCATTTGTTCCATGTAATAATCCCCAATAGCTTCGAGCTGTTCATTACTCAGCTTGTCACAACTCATTTTGCTTTCCACAAGCTTCTTGCCTTCTTCAATTTCACTATCATGGCTTTCTTGTGCCAAAACAACAACGATGCTCAACAAAAGTATTACCAAAATCGATGTTATCTTTTTCATGGTTTCACCTTACAACACCCTACTTCTCAACCTTTCACTTAAAACCTCCCTTATTATATCAAAAGCCCTGATAATTTTTGGATTTGTAAGTTTGTAGTAGATATTCTTGCCTTTCCTGTTTGATGCAACAATTCCTTTAGATTTCATTATTGATAAATGTTGGGAAATATTTGCCTGGCTTAATCTTGTTTTTTCTAT
>Ga0209542_10001323_pt1 | contig 58307 bp, 57 predicted proteins | sample RifCSPhighO2_01_FD_184028 | JGI IMG/M metagenome (GOLD analysis project Ga0209542, IMG submission 184028) | Soil microbial communities from Rifle, Colorado - Rifle CSP2_plank highO2_0.1 (SPAdes) (version 2) | ecosystem: Environmental > Terrestrial > Deep subsurface > Rock core/Sediment ...
CTCTTTGTATTGGTATAGTGCAGAAAATAATTAAAAATGGAAAAATATAGTACAAGTACCTTCTTTCAGGAACAATAGCCATTGTAACGATCAGAAAAGCTAACGATAGTAAAATAAAAATCCAATTAGATTTGATATATTGCTTATCTTGATCAAATGCTCTAAATGAAAAAATTATTCCAAAGGGAATTAGAATAAACAAATATGGAAATGATATTCTAGATAAAAGCCATAATATATTATATACTCCTCCAAACATGAAATTTTCAAAAAATGAATAAAACCCATTTTTCTCTATGTAATCCATTACCGTAGGACTTGCATTTCTAGTATTTTCATCAAGTAATTTTTCAAAACTTCCAGCAAAAATTATATCATTATAGGAACTGTAAAAGGGATCTCCAAATTGCTCATATTTTTGGAGTAGCATTGGCGACATCAAAATTAAAAATAATGCAAAACCTATCAAATAATTTCTAAATAATTTAGGTGACTTTCTTAAAGTAAGGAAATAGATTATAGTGATTATAATAAAGATGCTTAAACCATTAATTCTAATCCACCACGCAGCACCAGCTAAAATTAATGATGGAATTATGTACTTTGAATTCTTATTTAAGACAAAATAAAATGATCCTATGATTGCAAGATGAAATAGCGGTTCTGATAGACCAAAACCTGCATTATAATTCAAATGGGGTTCAAAAGCAAAAAGACTAGCTATAACCAAGGAATATTTCTCGTTAAAGAACTTTCGTCCAAGACAATATACTACAGGTATTGAAATAGTTCCTACGCTTATACTTAGTATTCGTATCATGTTTGAATAAACAAGAAAATTATCTGAATCTATTAACTTGAAAAATGGAAATACAAAAAGAGACCAACCTATGCCTCTATGTGAGGATTGTGAAAAATCCCCGTTAGTGTGTGCAATAGCGTAAAGTGTATAATCCAAATTATCAGAATATACAGGTATAGAAAAATCAACAGTGTATAATTTGAACACAAGAGAAATTGAGCAAATTATGATTAAACCAAATATTATATGCGATTTTTGAAGCGACATTTTATAATTCCAAATTAATTTTTTTATCGACACCAATTAAACATAAAATCACGACGATCATTCTTTTCATAATTATATTTTTACAACCATCATATTATTCTAAACCTTAATTTCGGTGTTTCTTTAACTATCTTATCTATAGATCCGTAATCAAAGACAATTTCACCTAAGTCATTTTTTATTTGAAGCATAATGATTTTTGCCATCTTAGACTCTTTAGTGTTAAAATGATTACAACAACAAACATAGTAAAACGAATTTTCGTAATTATTTAAAACTTTTAATAATTACTATGAAATAATTAAAAATACGTAGTATTTGATAGTAACTAGATGAAAATTTTACAAGTAAATGAACTAGTAAGAAAACAATTACGTGAATCAGGTATATCAAAACTGATGAAAAGCTTGGAATCATGTGAATGGGTTGTTCTAGAAGAAATAGACAACAGAATTGTAGGTGCAGCAGGAATAGGTGGATTATTTCATGTTTCAGGAATTCAGATAATGCCTGAATTCCAAGGTAAAGGAATAGGAAAAAAATTACAGAGTGCCGTAATTGATGAATCTAAACGAAGAGGCTATTCTTTTATAACAATGTTTAATGATCCAAAAAATAAACCAAGTGCAAATCTTCACGATTCTCTTGGATATGTTAGAATTTTTCGAATACATTATTCGCAAAATTTTGTAAGTGATGTGAAAGCAATAGTTTTTAAAAAAAGGGGGAAAATTATAATAAATTTATTACGAATTTTTAATACAAAAATAGGGATATTTTTTCTTGGCTGTTTATTGAAAGTTTTTAGATTTGCTTTTCCAAATATTATTCTCTATAACGAGGATAATCCTCCAAAGCCAAATATTAAATGGATTCTTCAAAACTTTGAAAAAGTATGATTTAACTTTTATTTTGATAATAAGAAGCAGTAATCCTTAACCCATCCTTGTTTTCATGCAAATGCTCTGGGTTACACTTGAATTTATTGGAACGCCTTCCAAACCATATTGCCTCTCTGCACCAATTTTTGAAATCAGATTCCATAACCTTGTTCTTAAAGAAATAATCACAAGTCTTTTTCTTAACAACATTATCATTATTAATGAAGAAATTTTTCCAATCATATTCGAAGGTTCCTGATTTAATTTCATCAACATCATCCTTCTTCATAAGCAAAAATGTCTGAAATCTTATTAGATCACTAAGGAGATTTTTTGATGAGTGAAGACCAAGCTTATCTTCCAGATATGTCAAAAAATAATGTATTCCATCTCTTAATCTTTCTTCATTGTGGGCTAACCGTAACCAACTTGCTTCCTCAATTGGCCAGATTATTTCTCCTAGATTTGGATCAAAATGATCCCAACCTTTACCAGAATGACCTATGTCAATATATTCAACTACCTTTTCATACTCGTCTTTAAAAATAGATTTTTTTGAACTACAACATTCCAATAAAATCTCGTAGAACTTCATGAATGGGATATTGTATGTTTGATTGTAATATCTTGAAATGTATTCAAGTATTCCTAGATTTTGAAAAGTTAAAAACGCCCAAGAATACAATCGCATTTCCTTTAGTTCATCTACTGTGTAAGAATAGGTACTAGTGACAATGTCCTCATATTCTTGAATCCCGCGTTTATGAATAGATGAATGCACTAGCATTACCGGCGAACGAATTATTTTGATCTTGTATTTTTCCCTATAAGCAGGTTCATTCATTGGAGCATTTGGCAACACACTGCAATTATAAATAAAAACGGTGTCGATCTTGGTATTAGCAATTATATCAAGACCACGTTTGTAGCTTTCTAATGTTTCGCCGGGAAGACCTATAATAATTTCTGTATATGTTGGTATGTCATTCAATCTAAAAGAAATTGTCAAGTCAGAAAACTTGTCGAATTTTATATTTGCACGTTTTATAATGTTTAATGTATTCTGATCTAGGGATTGAACTGCTAAGGTAACCGCTCCTAAAATACCTCCATCTTTCAATTCTCTTGCAATAGGTAGAATTTTTTCAGTTGTATTTTTAGCCCAAGCAGGACGAACTTTTTTTGGAAATCCCTTTTGTAGAGCAACTTCTTTTAGTTTTGATGCTAATTTAAGATCTCTTTCTTGTAAAATTCCAAAATTTGCATCACAACAATCAATATATATAATTTTATTGTCTCCAAACCATTCAATTTCTTTATACAGCCTCTCTTCTATGAATTTTCTTACTTTTGTGAATGTCGCGCTTCCCCAGTCACAAAATGTGCATTGATAAGGACATCCTCTATTAGTTTCCCAACATACATCCCAATTTATTTCGTCGATTTTATCAACCAAATCCCAAATATCGTTAGTAAGATATGGTGATGGTAAGTCTGATAAATCGTTAATCCTTTCTTGTGGTTGCGTTCTGAAAGTTTTTGTAGATATACCATTTACGTTTGAAAAATCCTTATTTGTTAAATAAGCATTGAAAATATTTTCTAGAATGTATTCTCCTTCTCCATGAACTAAAATATCTACAAAAGGGTATTTTTCAAAAAATCCATCAATATCATTTGGAACTTGCGGTCCTCCAAAAATAACTAAGCATGATGGATTAATTTTCTTAACTTCATTTGCTAAGTGCAAAGTAATCTCCCAATTCCAAACATAGCAAGAACACAGCAAAATATCTGCGTCTTTAGTTTTCTTTATGTCATTGTCTATACTATCTCTAAAAACATAGGTCTTTTCGAATTTGAAATTATTAAATAAGCTAGGTTTACTTTTGGTATATGAATAAAGGACAGCAATACTATACGGAAAATGAATCTGGTTGCCATATTGATAATTATATTGAGAACTACAAACTTTGATCAATTATACCTCATCTATCAGTGAATGCACTACATTGTTATTTATACTGTTTACTAAATATGAGTAGACCTCATCACAGTATCTTTTTTCTAAACGGAATCAGTTTTTTTAAAATAATTTAAAATCTCATTAGAAATAAAACAAATCTGTTTATCAGTTAAAATAACTGAGGATGGTAAAAACAAACCCCTTTCTGATATGTCACATGTATTTTCAAAATCTGCATCAGGCTTTCTATATGGTGGAAGTCTATGAATTGGTGGAAAAAATAAACGTGTTTGGATCATTTTTTTTTTAAGATAATTATACAAATTATACTTTTGTGTTTTTGATTTCAACAATATATCAGCTGACCACACTGTTTGAAATCTTAAATCGGTATCCACAAATTCTATTTCATCAATGTTAGAAAGCATATCTTTGTATTTCTTGTAAATGGATTTCTTCTTTCTAATGTTTTTATCCAGTCTCATCATCTGGCCTATACCTATAGCTGCTTGAAACTCTGTAAATTTGAAATTATATCCGATAGTAGTGTGGCTGAAAATATTCTTTTTTTTTGATTTATTACTTCTCCCAAAATCTTTAATTTCCGAGCACCTATCGTATAATTTTTTTTGATTTGTTATTATCATGCCACCTTGACCTGTAGTGATAATTTTAGGAATGCTAAAAGAAAAGGCAGCAACATTACTGAAATTTCCCGAATGTTTTCCGTTGAAGTATGAGCCAATGGCATGAGCCGCATCTTCAATGACAAATAAATTATTTTTCTTTGCATATGACTTTAGTTCTCTTAAATCAGTTGTTCTTCCATTAAAGGTGACTAGTATAATTGCTCTGGTTTTTTTTGTTATCTTTTTTGAAATTTTTTTTATATCTAAATTCAAAGTAGTTTTTTCTATATCAACAAGTATAGGCTTTGCACCAGTCATTTCTACAGCATTAGCTGTAGCCACAAATGTTAAATCTGGTACAAGAACTTCGTCTCCACTTTTAATTCCTAATGCTTTGAGTCCAACATAAAGTGCAGTGGTGCCGCTAGTTACAGCACAAGCATATTTAGCTCCCACAAAATCAGAAAACATTTTTTCAAACACTCTCGTTTTTTTGGCTTCAGTATACCATCCTGACTCCATAACTTCATTTAATTGTCGTCTTTCTTCTTTACCAAGAAAAGGTTCAATTTGATTGATAAATTTCATATTAGTTGCACAGGAATAAACGCTAAATAAGGATACCTAGTGAATTCGAAAGTACATTGAAAGAAATAAACACAATTTTGATCACTGGAGGAGCAGGTTACGTTGGAAGTACTCTTGTCAAAAAATTAAGCTCATACGACTATGAAATTCGAGTTTTTGATTCATCGGTGTTTGGAAATGAAGGGTTGTCTCAATTAAGAGAAAAGAAAAACATAAACTTCATTCAGGGCGATATAAGAAATTCTGATTTACTAGAAAAATCGCTTGATGATGTAAATTGTGTTGTTCACTTGGCAGCAATTACAGGACCATTATGCGATCAAATTCCAGAAGCTACAAGACAGATTAATGTTGATGCTACTGCAAATCTCATAAACCTATGTAAAAAGAAAAAAGTTATGCGATTCTTTTTTTCATCAACTTGTAGTAATTATGGTTCAAATCTAGAAGTTGTTGACGAAACTACTCCTTTGAAACCGCTTTCACTTTACTCTGAGACAAAAATTAAAGGTGAATCTTTGGTATTGAGTTCAAAGGATGATAATTTTGAACCTTGTGTTTTAAGATTTGCTACAGTCTTTGGTCTTTCTCCCAAAATGAGATTTGATTTACTAATACAAGAATTGATAAAAAATGCCTTTGAACATAAAAAAATCGAAGTTTTTGGTCCTAATTATTGGAGACCATTTATTCATGTGGAAGATGTTGCTGAAGCATGTATGATAGGAATAAGATCTGACTCAAAATTGATTTCAGGTGAAATATACAATGTTGGTGATACCAATCAAAATATTAAGAAAATCGAATTAGCAAAATTCGTTCAAAAACGTATAGCTGGTACTAAAATTGATATTCAGGAAACAAAAATAGATCCTAGAAACTATAGAGTTTCTTTTGATAAAATAAAGAAAAATTTAGGCTTTAATGTTACAAAATCAATTCAAGATGGTATAGATGAAATGATAAATGCCTTGAGCAGGGGAGATGTGGACTATCGCGAAACGGAATTCTCTCATAGAGTAAATTTAGTCAAATCTATCCAAGTCATTTGAATGATTTTTTCCAAAAGTATAATACTTCGAAAACTTTTGTCGAGATATGAAAATTTTTGTAACTGGAATGACTGGATTCCTTGGGGATCAATTAAGTGAAAAATTGCTAAGACACGATCACCAACTCGGTACATTGGTTAGAAATGTATCAAGCTCAGATCGTCCAACGGCAGAAAACACTGAATCTATGATTAGAGGCGAAAAAAGAAGTGGTATTTCATATTATTATGGAGATCTAACAGATTATCTTACTGTGCAAGATGCTTTAACATCTTTTAAACCAGATGTTATTATTCATCTAGGAGCTCAAACATCTGTAGCTTATAGTTTCACCCACATATTAGAAGTCGTTAATGTTAATTTCATTGGTACAGTAAACATGGCTGAAGCCGCTAGAAGAAATTTACCAAATTTAAAAAAATTTATCTTTTCTGGTTCTGTTGAAGAATATGGAGTCCAAACTAAATTTCCAATTAGAGAGGATGCAGAACTTCATGCAGCAAGCCCATATGCTGTAGCAAAAATTGCGGCTGAAAAGTTTCTACGCTATCTTTACGATGCGTATGGATTTCCAGTCATAATTTTTAGAAATGCTAACTCATATGGCAGAAAACACAATCATCAGTTTGTTATAGAGAGTATAATATATCAAATGCAACAGGGAAAATCTCCTATAAATCTAGGCGATCCCACTCCTATCCGAGATTTTGTATTTGAACCAGATCTGTTGGCAGCATATGTGTTGGCAGTTGAGAGCAATAACAAAAAATTATTTGGTGAATCAATTAACATTGGAACCGGAACGGCTATCTCAGTCAAAGATTTAACAAATCAAATTGCAAAAATCATTGGATATAAGGGAAAAATTCATTGGAACAGCTTTCCTAAACGAGTATTAGAGATTCCGAAACTACAAATATCAAATATTAAAGCTAAAAAATTACTTAAATGGAAACCACAATATTCCCTTTTAGAGGGACTTAAAATTACAGCATCATATTACAAACCAAAAAATAAAAGGTAATTATTCTTAAAGTTGGTAAACCCTTAAACCCTGAATTTGCAAAAAACTTAAGGTTCTATTAGAAAAAATAACTTTCAAATATGAAAACTAGAGAAATAATTTTCACATTTTCTTATCTTAAATAAAACGAAAAAATTAATTGAAAAGACAGGTTAACTATTTTGTAATTTTTATATTAATACAAGATCAATTCAAATAACAATATGGTACTAAATCTTAAGAACGAAGGCGGCGATAAACGTGGTAAAATTCTATTTTTTACTCATAACAACACTAAAATCAATTTATTTGAAATCAAACGTGGTTTTGCACGTGGAGGTCATTATCACCCATTCAATGTTGTTTACATATTGTTATCAGGCAAAGTGGAATATAGGGAATTTAATATTGAAACAAATATTGAGACCATAAAGGTCCTAAATGCACCGACGGTCATTAATAACATGACACATACAGCGAATTTAATTACAGCAATAAATGATTCTCTTTTTGTTGAAATTTTTTCTCATGATTATAAAGCAAAAATCTATCCCAAATATAGAAAAACAATTGAAGAAAAGTTGGAAAGTAATTAATAATAAATTAATTTTTTGTTAATTTTAGAAAGATATGTACAAATTCATATATCTATGAATGATTTGTACGTTGTTGTCTACTGTTTTACTTGTAATGACGCTCAATGAATTTGAAGGAATGAAGAAAATCATGTCCAAAGTGGACAAAAAATGGGTAGATAGAATTGTTATTGTTGATGGGGGTTCAACTGATGGGACTATAGAAGAAGCGATAAAGATGGGATTCGAAGTGATAACACAAACTACACTAAATGGGTATGGAGGGGCCATATTGACAGGCGTAAATGCAACAACGGAGGACAATATTATTTTATTTAGTCCAGATGGAAATCATGAGGTTGAAGATATTAAAAAATTATCAGAAAAAATAGTGGAAGATTATGACCAAATCATCATTACAAGATTTGGAAAAAATTCAATAAATCTAGATGCAGGATTGATTGATAGATTTGGGAACAAGATGTTTGTTTTCTTGGCTAATGTTCTTTTTGAGGGAAATTTGACAGACACTTTAACAGGTTGTAGAGCTATAAAACGTAAGGCAATGTTAGAATTAAAGATAGACGCATTATCTATGGATTCTACTCAACAAATGAGCATACGTGGATTAAAGAAAAAACAAAAAATTTTTGAAATTGTAGGGAATGAATGGCACAGAATAGGCGGAAAAAGAAAAATGCGTCCTTTAATAGTTGGTGCACAACTAAGCTGGCAGATAATCAAAGAATTTATTTTTTGGAAAATATAATTATGACACGTCTAAATAGAATTTAATAAAATTAAAAGTATTGACCCAATATTACATCACGTAATAAATACTTGAAACTTGTTTGTAGCGATATAAAATATTTTTTTATTTAAGAATTATTTTAATGAAAAAACCCCACTTATTTTTAATGATAATAAACCAACTGCAACACCATACCACAATGTAAATAATCTTACCAAAAGCGCAATAACTACTGCTGTAGAAATTTCAATTCCTTGCAAACTAAGTAATCCAACAAAACTTCCTTCGGTTACACCTATTCCTGCAGGTAAAAATGATAAGACACCTAAAATTAATGAGGCTATATATGTAGAAATTATTGTAAGAAAAGATAGTGAATCTATTTCTAATGCTAAAAAAATAAAATAAATCGCAAGTGAAATTATAAACCAATATCCCACTGATAATATTGTAGAAAAAAATACTATTTTGCCACGTATTGAACTTTTAATAATTTCAGAGGATCCTAATATGGATTCAACAAATTGTCTGGTAATCCTAAACCGCATAAATACTTGTGCAGTTTTGTTAAAAACTTTCTGAGACGAAATCATTACAAAAACAAAAATCAACAAAGCAAGACCAATTATAATAATATAGCCAGCTTCAGGAAACAACCAGATTCCTGCAAATGAAATTATTATTGCTCCTATAAGATCGTATAATTTTTCAACAAAAATTAATGGCACTGTCTTTGTTCTAGATATTCCAAATTTTTCCTTTAGAAACTGAGATTTGAGTAATTCACCTACTTTTCCAGGTGTAATTCCTAACATAGCACTTGCTAGAAAAATTGTAAAATTTTCTTTATGTGGCACTCTAATCCCTAAATTTTTCAAGAGAAAATGCCATCTAAGATATACTAAAATCCATGCTATTGGTACAAGTAAAAAGATTATTGGTAAAAACTCAATTTTAAAATTAATTAATTTATTACTAATTTTTTCTATATCTGAAAATAATAAAAAAAATGCATAAAAAACAATAACAATTAATATAATTATAGAAATTTTGTTACTGATTTTCATTAAGTTGTCCTGTTTTGTAGTTTTTCAAATAGTTCGTAATCTATCTCAAAAATTTTAACATGATATTTGTAACCGTATTCAAGTGAATCATAAATCCTAACTAAATAAGGGTATTTTTCTTCATTATAGAAAACATCATTTAGAATTGGTGGTCTTGCATTATTCCCATCTACAACTAAATGTGTGAGTCCATAATTTCTTCCTAATTTGATGTATTCCTCGATTGAATTACTTTTTTCTATAGCAAGAATTTTTATTTTTGACACTAATGTTGATTCTAGAACAGGAAATTTTTCTAAATCTTTTAGATAATGATATCTAATGTATTTTGATTCTGGATAGTAGTTATTTATGACACTTGTTAGATCGGTAACATCTGCTGCAATGTTTAATGCTTCTTTTTCATGACCATAATCTATTTTATTATAGTCAAAAAATAACCACGAACCAAACAAAATACTTATCATCAAAAACATAAAAATAATTTTTGGTTTGTTTAATCTAGAATTAATTTTCATAATAGTATAAATTGATAATATGGACAATATGGGAAAAATCACATACAGATATCTTGTATCCTGAATTTCACGTGAATACGCATAAAATGCTGGCATTAATAAGAAAAACGTTGTAATTATTATTGTTATTTTTTTATCATTTCTATTCTTAAAAATCATAAAAATTCCATAAGGTACAAAAAATATGAAAATAGGAATCATTATCCAACCAGAAAACTTTACAAGATTTATGATCCCAATAATGATAAACTCAAATATTTTTAATTGGTTACTTTCGTTTTGTGAAATTGTTTGGTAATATCTAGGAGCCGCTAGAGTATTACTGAGCAAGCCATCATTACCAATAGTTTCTAATCTAATCATAGCCATTGGTAATAATACTAAAATGAATATTGCTAACGCTAATAGATATTTTGGAATAACTATTCGGTCTTTTCTAAATCTAACAAAAAACATTATTGATAAAGGAAAAATAATGACCAACCCTTCATATCTTACAATGGAAAATAATGCTGCTAACGCAAATGATATGTAGATCACTTTATTATTTTTACTAAGAAAACAAAATAATGTTGTAGCCACCAATAAAATATACAGAGGTTCGGTTATTCCAAGAAGCGAATTTTTTAACATTCTAGGTTCAAATACAAATAATGCGGCACCAAACAGTGAATATAATTTATTAAAAAATCTAGTACATAATAGAAAAACCGGAATTATAGTTAATACAGAAATAACTACAGATAACATTCTCTGTAATGTCATGTAGTCTAAAACATTATCAAAATGGAAAATAGAAAAGAAAATAGATAAAAATGCAGACCAACCATTGTTTGGAAAAGTATATCCAGGTGGAAAATTTCCTAGAACACTCATATCAATTGCATACCAAAAATAGTCTGAACCATCTCCAGCGATAGGTAATCCAAAAGGAAAATAATATAATCTAAGAGATAAACCCACTAATCCTATTATAATTAGTGAAAGAATGTAATTTTTGGTTGAAAAATTAATCTTTTCTAAAAATGATTTGTTCTCATCTTGGTTTTCTTCACTCTCTAACATTTTAGATCATCTTTTTTGTAAACAACCGATCCGCATTAATTAAAAAAATAGCCTTAAACGAAGACGCCAATAAAAACGCAATTCCTATTCCTATAATGCCAAGTATATTACCTAATGTGATTATGCCAATTATAATGGTTCCAAGTGACAATAATGATCCACTTAATACAAATTTACTTTTTTCTTGTCCTAATAACTTAGAGGTGTAAATAACTGACAAAGTACCTGGAATTGTACCTATACTCATAATTTGTATTACTTCAACTACATCAAGATATTTTGGAAACATAATCGGAATAATAATTGGAGATAAAATTATACTCATTATTACAATACAAATTGAAATTATTATTGTTATTTTTTTTAATTGTATATTGTGATTGCCAGTAGAATCATGTGAAAGTAAGTATTTGAACATTATCTGTGAAAAAATCATTAATATTACTACTACTTGTAAAGCCAAACTATAATTTCCTAAAAGTGTAAAACCAAGTAATGGAGCTATAATTAATTTATCTAATTGGCCACTAAATCCATCAACTATGGTTAGAATGTAATTATTTATTATGAAGCCGAAACGAGGTTTTAAAAGTGAAAAATCTATCTTGATTTCTTTAAAAACTTTGTAAATACGTATAATATTTGCAGAATACGAAACTGCTAGTGCATATATTATACCATTAACACCAAATAAATAGAAAAAACCAATTCCTAACACTAGAGTTAAAATTTTTTGTGTTAAGACATATTTTGAATAACTCGAATATAGTTTTCTTCCAAGTAAATCCCCAATAACTAATATATTGATTATATAGCCAAATAGCACCATTCCAGCATCAATTCTATAAAAAACGAAAATAACAATCAACGAGGAAACAGTTCCTACTATAAGCGATATTAAATAAAATGTAGATTGTATTTTTACATTTTTTGCACTATACACAGCAATGGTATTTTGTGTTCCAAACAATGCAATGTAAGAAGCAATACCCGCAATTCCAAGAAAATAATTAATTTCACCAAAATTTTCTGGTCCTATTACAGCAGCTATATAAAACCAAAAAATTGCTGACATGCCAGATCCAACAATATCAGAAAAACCAATTGAAGCTAATCCCTTCAAACCAATCAATTTTTCTTTAAATTGATTCCAATTATCATCCATAGAAAATCTTTTTTAAAAATTATTTTCTGCTTCCTTCTCTTACTACATTAACTAATGAATAAAGAATAATGGATGTAACAAGAAAAACCGCACCTAGAATTGTTGTTCCTATTGCAATTAACGCAAGAACTGGTGAAAAGTTTCCAAAATCTGTAAAATATTGAATGACCCAAACTATAAAAAATAAACCAATTCCTGATAGAATAATTCCGGGAATCCCATAAAATTGTAAAGGATGTTCAATAGATGTAAATTTCATAGTACTAAACAAAACTGAGGTGCCATGAGATACAGGATTGTGAGTAGACGTATCTCCATCGTAAAGGATCTTTATTGGCACTTCAATTATTTTGAAACCTTTACTACTTGCTTTAATTAGAATTTCAGTTGACACACCCATACCATATTCAGAGGGATTAATTTCGTTTAACACCTTCTTACTGTATGCCCTAAAACCACTTTGAGAATCAGTTAATTTTTGATTTATTGAAGCATTAGTAACTTTGGTTATGACCTTTATTCCAAATTTTCTATATTCTGGTACTTTATCATCTTCATTTAGAAATCTAGAACCAATAACAATATCAGCCTGATTTTTTAAAATAGGTTCAATAACAGAATTGATATCCACAATTCTATGTTGGCCATCAGCATCAAAGGTAACTAGAATTTCCGACCCTAACTCTTTGGCTTTTTGAAACAAACTTATAATTGCAGAACCATATCCACGATTTTTTTCATGATTAATCATAATCGCACCTAATTTACTTGCTATATCTTCTGTTAAGTCTGTTGATCCGTCATTACATACTATGATTTTATCTGATATTTTTTTTAATTTCATTATTATTGACGCAATATTTTTTTCTTCATTATATGCTGGAATGCCTATAGCTAAATCCAATTTCTAGGTACCTACTTAATGATGAATTATAATGTTGACGTATAAAATATACTGTTCAATCAATATTTTCATTGTAGCGAATCTCAATTTATTATACAACTAATAACTCTATCTTGTTCAATTTTTGAAATTTGAGGATAAAGAGGAAGAGAAATTATTTCTTCATAAATTTGTTTAGTATTTGTTAAATAATCATATATTTTACCTTTATTTTTTAGAATACTAAATTTATGTAACGGCTTATAATGAACCGAAGTTCTAATACCACTTCTTAATAATTTTCTGTATAGTATATCTCTAGAAATACCAAATTCTTTCTGAACTCTCAAAACGTATAAATGATATGCATTATCTGTGTTAGTTGAATAAGTAGGAACAATTAAACCGTTTATATTTTTTAATTTTTTATTATAATATTCGCAAGCATTTTTCCTCTGTAGATTCAATTTATTAATTCGTTTTAATTGACTTATTCCTAATGATGATCTTATTTCATCTAACCTGTAATTATAACCAGCTTCTATTACGTCATATTCCCAAGGTTTACCATGCGAATATCTTTGTTTTAATGATTTACTAATGCCATGATTTCTTGCGGTTCTCACATAATCAGCAATTTTTTTTGAATTTGTTATTATCATACCTCCTTCTATTGTAGTAATATTCTTTGTAGGATAGAAACTAAAACACCCCGCACTTCCAAAATTTCCGACATGTTTTTTTCCAGATTTAGCTCCTATTGCATGTGCACAATCCTCAATAATTACTAAATTATTTTTTGTAGCAATTTTTTTAATTTTATTCATATCACAGCTTTTTCCTGCAAAATGTACAGGTAAAATTGCTTTTGTTTTTGATGTGATGGATTTTTGTATAGAATTTGGTGAGATGTTTAGATCATGATTAACATCTGCAAGAACAGGAGTGGCGCCAGTTAATAATACTGCACTAGCTGTAGCAACAAAAGTGAGATCAGGAATAATAACCTCATCTCCTTTTTTTATATTTACTGCTTTTAATGCTAAGTGTAACGCTGCTGTAGCACTTGATAATCCAACAGCATATTTTGCACCTGTAAACTTAGCAAAAGATGACTCAAATTCACGTAATTTTGGACCATCCGTCAACAATGGAGATTCTAAGGCATTACAAATTATTTTTTTATCCTCGTCAGAAATAACTGGAAGAATAAAAGGGACAGTTATAGTAGGATCATTAAATGCATCTTTATTTTTAAATTTCAATTTAATCGCATATTTTTATAATTAATTTATCTGTTGACAACATCTTGATATATCTTAAGTGTATTTTTAGCCATAATTTTTGAATTACATTCATCTTGAACAAGTCTGTATCCCGCAAGACCAAATTCTTCACGTTTTTTATTATTAAATAAAAACTCTAAAATTGCTAAACCTAGTTCTTTGAAATTTTCAGACTCAACAAGAAGTCCATGTACGTTATTTTTAATGGTATGAGGTATTCCATGAACATTAGTACTAATTACAGGTTTTTTAAAAGCAAATCCCTCTAGAGGAGTTAACGGTGATAACTCCCATCTTGAAGGTAAAACCAAAAATTCGCTTTCTTTGTATGCAGCTATCACATCATCACGAGTAGGATTTTTTATAACAATTACTTTATCATTTAATTTTAAGTTGTTAATCATTTTGAACATATGAGATTGAAAACCAAAATCAACTCCCATAATTATTAATTTTACATTTGACGCTTCTAGCTTATTACGAATAAAATTCAACGCATTTAACAAAACATCAATTCCTTTTACTCTATCAAATCTTCCTAGAAATAAAAAAAATGGTTCTATAATGTTGTATTTTTCTTTAAAATTTGCAGTTTGTGATATCAAACTTTCTAAATTAACACCATTTCTTATTATCACTATTTTTGAATCATCACAGAGATTTGAAAAAATTTTTTTTTCATATTCATTCGCAACGCTAATTTTTGTAGCTTGATTAATTATAAAATGAATCATAGGAGATTGAATTTTATAAAAAAACCGTTTTATTATATTACTTTTGTTTAGAGCTGGATGTGTAGTTAGGCCACCTTGATCAGATAAGACAAGTGGAATATTATTTTTTTTTGAAACTAACGCAGCAATATAAGATTGAAAACTTCTAATTCCGATTGAATGAATAATATCAGGTTTATCATTTTTCATCTGAAAATACATTCCAGGATTAACAAAAAATAAACCAAATGAAAACCATACATGGGAGCGATTAATTTTAAATTTATCTATTATTTCAGTACGGGATAGTTTTTTGTTAAAGGTTTTTGGATTGTTAGCAAAATCTAGATCAGTAGTAAAAATGGTAACATCATGACCATCATTTGATAATTCTTTTGCAATATCAACACAGAGAAATAAAATTCCGCCAAACTGGGTTGCAGGCAATGATGCAGGACATACAAGCGCAATTTTCAACTCACTGAAATTATGAAATGCTGAGCTATTTAGTTTTCACTCATATTTTATTATGTATGATATCTATTATTAAACATCATTTTTCTAATTATTTTTTAGTTTTTTAATGCATAAAGTAATCCCGTATCACATTGTGAGGCAATAGTTGAGACTTCATATGAATGTGATTTCAATCTTTTTATAAGATTTTTTGCTAACTCTAACTTTGATCCAACGAAATGATATTCAATAATCATCTTTGTTATTTTATTAAAATAGTCAGATGGTAATGATTCAATTATTTCATATTCTGCACCCTCACAATCCATTTTGATTAAATCACATTTTTCGATATTGTTATCATCAAAAATTTTTTTTAAGGAAGTTGATTTTACTTGCACTAAATTAGTATTATGTAAAAATATACTATGTCCTGCATCATCGTCACTAAGATAAATTGTGACAGTAAAATCGTTTCCCGTTACAGCAATGTTAAATGTTTTCACATTTTTTATATTATTTAGCTTTAAGTTATCTAATAACAAATCATAATTTTCTTTTATCGGTTCAAAACAGAAAATGGTTCCTTTATCACATTTCTGTGATGCGTACATAGCAAATAATCCTATATGTGATCCTATATCAATAATGTTGTCATTTTCTAAAATCTGAAAATTTTTTTCTTTATATTCTTCAATAACCCAGACATTAGTCAATGCCATAAGATCAGTTGATCTAACTCGTAATTTGATTTTCAAATTAGTTTTTGTTTTGAAAATTACAAATTTTTTATTTGTAAGTTTGAAATAAACAATCGGATACATATACCAATTTTTGAAGATTTTCATAATTTTCAATACAAGCTTTAGTTCTTTAAAAAACATTAAACTTCACAAATTTACTAAAATAACTCTCACAAATATGTTTCATCAAAGTTAGAAGAATGGATTTTTAACTCACTTGAATTTTATCACATTAATGAAAATTATGATTACGGGTGGATTAGGTTTTGTAGGAAGCCATCTTGCAGAAGAATTATTACGAGATAACCATAAACTTGTTCTTTTATCAAAGAGTTTTTCAAAAAAAGCAAACATAGATGGATTTTACAATAAAATAAAACTTGAAAAAATCGATATCACAAATTTTAAAAAATTAGGAATTAGCATTGAAAAAAATAAACCAAACATAATAATTCACTTAGCTGGAGGAACTTCACATTCAAAATCATTTGAAAAGCCATTAAATGATCTTGATTCAAACGCAAAATCTACTTTGTTTATTCTCGAAAAAATTAGAAAAATGAATTTAAAATGTAGATTTGTATTGGGAAGTACATTCATTGTTATAGGCAAGCCAAAAAAACTTCCTGTTAATGAACAAACACCATGCAATCCTACTACCATATATGGTACAAATAGACTTGCAAGTGAACATTATTGCAAAATTTTTAATCGAGTCTATGGTCTTGACACTATAGTCTTTCGTATAACAAATTCTTTTGGACCACGAGAACAAATAATACCAAGTAAAAATGCCATCAATTTTTTAATTCATAATGCGTTCAAAGGACAGAAAATTACAATTTTTGATAAAGGTAAGTTTTATCGCGATCTTATTTATATCACTGACGTTATATCTGCAATAAAAATAATTATGAGAAAAGGAAAATCTGGAAATTTGTATTGGATATCGTCATCCAAAAAAACATGGTTTCATCAGCTAGGTAGTTGGTTAGAAGAACTCACAGAATCAAAAGTACATTATGTTAAAAGTCCCGCGTATACGAAAAAAGTTGACGTAGGAAATTTTGTAGTAGATAATTCTAAGCTATGTTCATTGGGATGGAAACCTAAAGTAACTGTAAAGAAAGGCATTCAACAAACACTTGACTACTTTAAATCAATTAAAAATTAATTTAGATTTTTCATCTGTGAAATATATCTACTAAAAGAAGTAAATTCAAATGTATGTAGAAGTTCTTTGAGGCGAAAAAATGCTTTTTCAATATTATGATAGGTGATAAAATTTTCTTTAAACGGCAAAGAAATTCTAGGCATGTATTCAGGTGTGAGTTCCCAAGAATGAATGTAAATTGTGGACGGAATTTCTTTTTTTTCATATGATTTTATAGCATTCATAATTATTTTTTTTGGTAAAACTCTTAGATAAAAACCGCCGCCAGCAGGAATTTTTTTTCCAAAGAACTTTGTGATTAATAAAGGAAATTCAAGCATTTTACCTAGGGGATCATTTTTTTCTAAAGATGAACTTGTAATTTTATACGGCTTTAATTCCGCATCAGGAAAACCATACATGGGGCTTTTTGCAGGAACAATACTACTATCATACACATAATTATTTTGTGATAATATGTCAATTACCCATGAGCTTGATTTATTCAATGAAAATGTAGGTGCCCTAAATCCCTTTGATCTTCTAGATGTTAATTCAGCAAAAGATAATACTTCATCAAGAAATTTTTCTTTATAATTTGGAGAATCTAGTCTAGTGTGATACATAGTATGAAATCCAATCTCATGACCATCACCAAGTATTTTGTCTAATATTTCTGGTTTGAATTTTATTAATTCACCTACAACAAAAAAAGTAGCATAGGTATTCGTTAGTCTTAACAAATCCAGTATTTTATCTAAACCGTTTATTACTTTAGGTTCATTTTTTTTTGAAGTAAGGTGTCTTTGTATTAATTCAGGATGAAACCAATCTTCAAAATCTATTCCAATCAGATTCAGCAAACTCACCTCTTAAATATTATATTAAATATCAAAAAATTTAATCATGTTTCACATCAATTTTTTTTACTACTCTTCCAGGGTTTCCTACTACAACACAATGATCAGGAATGCTTTGTGTAACTACACTTCCAACGGAAATTATAGAATTTTCACCAATTGTTACACCTGCAGTAATTATACAGCCTGGATTTAGTACTGCGCCTGATTTTATATTTACTTTAGCAATTGTTCTAGGGTATTGTTCTTTCTTTAAAAACAAATTTGCAGTAGGATTACTGTGTGCAAAAATCATAGCATTAGAACCAATGGTTACATTATCACCTATTTTTATTAAATGTGGATAAACCAAATCTATAAGAACGTATGGACAAAAATGGCAATTATCTCCAATTTCAACTCCCCTTATTTTTTGCATTGTAATGGCAAAACCTGAATGTGGTGATGAATATGCAAGAGAATGTAATATCCACGAACATAAAATTTTATGTTTAATTTTTATTTTTCCTAAACTTCCTTTATATCCATAATATTCCATTAACTCTCTTTCATTTACATCTGAAGCTTTTTCATTATGCATAATAATTCAAACTAAAAAGTAAATTTTTGAATCTAAACCTTTCTGATAAAATATGAGCATCAGTATGTAAATCTATAGTTTTGACATATCCTGATTTTGCATCAAATATTATATGACGAGCTTTTCTCACTAACTACGTGAATTTTAGAATTATCTTTATTGTTCTAACTGCAATTATTGTTGCCTCTGTAATTTTTTAGGTATTCTTAGTATATGAAAATCATAAAGATCATATAAACAAAATGTTATAATTTAGAAGTTATTTTGACTGAATCTAGAGGGACCATATACCTATTTTGGTTTGATTTTCGATCCGTTTTACGAATAAAAGATCATGAATATCAAACAACTAAAAGTATTGACCTAAAACCTATAAGGTACTAATCAGAGTCATAGTTTGCATATTCTTTGTAGTTTAACAATTTAAAAGATAAATATGCTGTTCACTTATCGATAAAATTAAAACTAAGTCGAGTGGGTTAAATTCATGAGCAGATTAGGTACAATTAAAGAGCTGTTTGAATTATTTATTAAAAAAAGAAAATTCCACATGTTCCCAATCATTATTTTACTGATAGTTATGATGGGTTTGACAGTATTGGCGCAAAGCGGCCTTATCACAATGATTTACCCAATATGACATGGAACTTTCCTCCCCACGCTTCAAAGCATTAGCAATTACTGCAGGATTTTCACTGTGGTTTTTCATTATTTCATATGCCATAGGGTTATTCTCAATTGAAGCGTTTGTAATATTTGTAATAGCTGTAGTTGCCATAACACAAATTTTTTCCATTAAACTATCCAAAGGTCTAGATGTATTTGCAATTGTTAACACCAAAGTGTTTTTAGGCATATTATTCATATTTGTAATCTCGATTTATGGAGTATTTTTTAAATTATTACGAGTTGATCTATTGCGTTTGCAAAAACAAAACGAGACATACTGGTTAGAGATACAAGATTTAAAACAGAATAGAATTTTTAAACAATACTAATGTACACTCTTGGAATTTCCTGTTATTATCATGATTCAGCTGCTGCTCTTCTACAAGACGATATAGTACTTACAGCTGTTGAAGAAGAACGTTTCTCAAGAAAGAAATTTGACGATGGATTTCCTAAATCAGCAATAAATTGGTGTATGAATGAAGCAGGTATTAAACCACAACAGATTGATTATGTTGCTTTTTATGACAAGCCTGTATTAAAATTTGAGAGATTACTTGATAATTACATAGCCGTTGCCCCACGAGGACTGGGTAGTTTTCTAGATGTTATTCCAAAATGGATTCACAAGAGATTGTGGATAAAAGAGGAAATAAGAAAACATCTAAAGGGGTTTAAAGGAGAAATTATTTTTCCCGAACACCATTTATCTCATGCGGCATATGCATTTTTTACATCACACTTCAAGGAAGCGGCTATTTTGACGGCAGATGGCGTTGGAGAATGGTCCACAACATCATTTGGCCAAGGCCATGATACTACAGTTAATCTAACACATGATATAAGATGGCCACATTCACTAGGAATGTTTTATTCTGCCTTCACATATTTTCTCGGTTTTCAAGTTAACGAAGGAGAATACAAGCTCATGGGGTTGTCCTCTTATGGCAAACCAAAGTATTATGACCTAATTTTAAATGAAATAATTGATATCAAAAATGATGGCAGCATTCATCTAAACATGAAGTATTTTGCATTTCATTATGATAAAGTAATGATCAATAAAAAATTTAAAGAATTATTTGGAGTATCAGCAAGAAAAGAAGATTCTAAAACAGAACAAATTCACTACGATATTGGTGCCAGCGCACAAAAAATACTCGAAGACATATTATTAAAAATGGCACATCACGTTCATAAGAAAACTAATATGAAGCATCTTTGTCTTGGGGGCGGTGTTGCATTAAATGGCGTGGCAAACTATCGTATTTTAAAAGAAGGACCGTTTGAGGCAGTACACATACCACCATCTCCTGGCGATGCTGGAAGTGCAGTTGGATGTGCACAATATTCCTATCATTATCACACAAAAAATTCTAGACACATAGAACAAGATTATGCAAAATGGATTCAGAATAATGTATATCTTGGGCCGTCATATCATGATAATGAGATCAAGACATTTCTAGACTCAAATCATATAAAATATCAATATTTTGAAAGACAGAATTTGCTTCATACAACTGCCAAACTCATATCTGAGCGAAATGTGGTTGGTTGGTATCAAGGAAAAATGGAATGGGGCCCAAGAGCTTTGGGAAACAGGAGCATATTGGCTGATCCAAGAGATGCTAAAATGAAAGACATCTTAAACGAAAAAATAAAACATCGTGAAAGCTTTCGACCTTTTGCACCAAGCATACTTGAAGAATATGTATCAGAGTATTTTGATATAAATATTCCAAGTCCATTCATGTTACTTGTGGCAAAAGTCAAAAAACCTGAAAAAATTCCTGCAGTTACACATGTTGATGGAACCGGAAGGCTACAAACTGTATCAAGAAATGCAAATCCATTATACTATGATTTAATCAATGAATTTTCCAAAATCACAGGAATACCTGTTTTGATAAATACTTCAATGAATGTAAAAGGCGAACCAATTGTTAATACGCTAGAACAGGCATATTCAATGTTAGTTAAAACTGACATGGATTACCTTGTAATTGGTAATTATCTCTTATCAAGGTGACATGTTTTTTGTCAGTAGTAGTATCTTATAAAAAACAAATTACATTTTTTGTATTATGTGTATTTGTAATTTTTGGCATTCTTGAAGGAGTGGCAAAAATTTGGTGGTCTTTTGTAGAAACATGCGCATTTGAAAATAGTAATGTGTATCAAGATGTCTCTCCAGCTATGAAAAAACAAATGTGTGTTGAAAGTTACCAGACTAGATTTTCTTCGGCTGGCATGGAACCAAATCAAGATTTTGAAACAATTAACATCAATTCATATGGATTTAGAGGAAAAGAAATCAGTGTAGATAAACCGCAAAATGTGTACCGTATTTTTACAATTGGAGGTTCAACAATGTTAGGGACAGGGTCTACTTCCGATGTAACTACAATCACAGGGTTTCTTCAATCAAAATTTGATAATACAGATTTAAATTTAGAAGTTGAAGTGATAAACGCCGGTGTGAGTGGAGCGTGGTCACAGACAGAAACGAATTACATTAAAACTAAACTAATTGATTTCGGACCAGATCTTTTTATAATCTATGATGGATGGAATGATGCAAGTTATTCTTTAGACACTGATGAAGACGGCTCATATTCAGTCAAGGCATGGGTTGACAGATGGAAAGAAATATGTAATTTAGGCAAAGAAATGAGTTTTGATACTATTGTTACTATTCAACCAATTATTGGTACAGGTAACAAAATACTGACTGCACAAGAATTTGAATTCTATAAAGATCCAGGATTGAAGAAAATTCTTGATAGATTAGAGTTATTTGCACAATCTCTTGATGAACTCGAATTCACTTGTTCAAAAACTGCAGATTTACGGACAGCATTCGACGGTTTAGAAATTCCAATATTCTGGGACGCTGGACACATGGGAAATGCAGGAAATGAAATAATTGCCTCTAAAATGTTTGAAATTTCATTTCCCCTCATGAGTAAAAAAGATATTTCAGAAATAAGCAACTCAATAGTCGAAGATAAATCAATTGAAATAAAAAATGATTCTTCTCTATATCAGAAAGACAGTCTAGTTATTTTTAAGAGAACCTTTTTGCATCACGTTAAGAGTCCTTTAATGATTAAATATTTTTTCATTAACAGTGAAAAAGACATTATTACTCATTTACCAAATCGCGTCGATAGAGAAGATAATAAATTAAACATAGATTTTTCTTTCCAAGATTTATCAAATCAAAACATTTCAGGAGCTTATCTATTTAAGAAAGATTTATCTAATAAAGTTCTTTTTAGGACAAACTTTGCATTATCATATTTAAGAGAAACCACTTTTATCAAATCTGATCTTATCAATGCAAATCTAAGTGGATCTAATCTTGTTGGAGCAGACTTCAGCCGTGCCAATTTAACAAATGCAGATTTGAGAAAAGCAAATCTAGGTAACGCCATATTCAAAGATGCAATTCTGCGAGGAACCCAACTTGATGGAGCAATTATGTACAACACGAATCTTAGAGGTGCTGACATGTCTGGAGTTGATCTTAGCAATACAAATTTACGTAGTGTAGATTTTCAAGGAGCCTATATGAGATATGTAAATTTATCTGGTCACGACTTGAGAAGAATGTTTTTCATAGAATCAGATTTATCTTTTGCAGATTTACGGGGAACATTTATCGATCCCGTCTTCATTAAAGGAGCAATGCTAAAAGGTGCGAATTTAAGCGGATCAACATTAGCATCTCCTCCTGATTTCTCCAGTATGGATCTAACAGATACTGATTTTTCATTTGCGTTTGTACTTGGAGGTAATTTTTCTAATTCAAATCTAGAACGAACTAACTTCGTCGGAGCAAATATCGAATTTGCTAACTTTGAAAACAGCAATCTAGAGTCTAGTTTCGGAGCTCCCTTCATTGGATGTAATAATCACCCTCTATGCATACCAAAAAATCAAACTACTAATTAGAACTTAATAATTATTAAATGATTTATAGATCACATGATTTTCCATCATCATTTTATTTTCACAAAATGGTTACCAAATTAGATGAATACCATTGATCAAACAGCATTGATTAAAAACCTAACAGTTCCTTTAGTATAGCAACTGTCAATTCACCATCATATGACTTTGTAATTACTTTTAAAATCAGTTTATTTGCGTAAGAAGATAGTTCATAACTCGTGATGTAACCATTTGTAAAAATTGGTTTGATATCAAATATTTTAGATTGTGTAGGTTTTGGTGATGAAATAGACCCAAGTGGTTTAATAGGTAAGAGTTCAAGTTCTGGAATCTTAGAAAGTTTAGATGTTGATTCAGATTTTTCGTCATAAATTGCCATCAAAATTTAAAGAAATAACTATCAATCAAGTGCCTTTAGGAAGATTATGTGAACCTGATGATGTAGCTGCAGCCGCACTTTTCTTATGTTCTACAAATTCAAACTACATTTCAGGAGAAAATCTAGTTCTATCTGGAGGCTATACCATGAAATAGTAGTATAAATCAGTAACCATCAAATATAGAAATTTTATCATGATTAAAACATCATAAAATGTATTCAGAAAAAAAATTATCATATTATATTACAAAATCAAAAACACTAGAATGTAAAAAATTTGAAAAAAAAATTCGCATAGCAATTCTTAGTAGTTTTACATTAAATGGGTTAATAGAAACTTTGAAAGTAAAATGTGCTGAACAAAAAGTTGAATGCGTTGGATTTGCTTCAGGATATAATCAATACAATCAAGACATTCTCAATAAAAAAAGTATTCTCTATAACTTTTCTCCAGACCTATCATTTCTTATTCTTGATACACGTACAATTTTAGGTAGTTTGTTTTACTCTCTATATTCATTAACTACCTTACAGCGTAAAGAATTCATTGAAAACAAAGTAAATCAATTACTAGACTTAGCTAGAACATTTGTTAAAACATCGCAATCCAAATTAGTTATTTCAAATTTAGTTATTCCAACTTATTCTCCATTTGGAATTTTTGAAACTAAAACAGAATTTGGTGTTCAAGAAATGATACAATCATTGAATATTCAACTAGCAAACAAAATAATTAATGAACCATCCATATATCTTTACGATTTTAATGGATTTGTAACACGTTACGGAGAAAAAAACATGTTTGACTATCGTCAATATTTTTACGGTGATGTAAAAATCTCATTTAATTATATTCCATTTTTAGCTCATGATCTTATGGGATATATCAAACCTGTTTTAGGTTTAAGTAGAAAATGCATAGTTGTTGATTTGGATAATACTTTGTGGGGTGGAGTTGTAGGCGAAGATGGTTTTGATGGAATAAAAATAGGTGATGACTCAATTGGAAGGGCATATGTGGAATTCCAAAAAAGACTGTTATCTCTCTATGAACGTGGCATAATACTTGCAATAAATAGTAAAAATAATTATGACGATGCAATAAAAATTCTTAATGAACATCCAAACATGATTTTACGTGAGGAGCATTTTGCATGCTTAAAAATTAATTGGAATGATAAAATTTCCAATTTGAAGGAAATTGCTGATGAATTAAACATAGGATTAGATAGTATGGTTTTTTTTGATGATGATCCCGTAAACCGGGAATTTGTAAGAAAAAATGCACCAGAAGTTCTCACCGTTGATTTTCCAAATGATCCATCTGATTTTGCAGATACTTTAATCATGATGAATGATTTTAATGTATTAAAAATTACTGATGAAGATAAAAAAAGAGGAAAAATATATCTTCAACAACGAAAACGAACAGAACTTGAAAAAAGTAGTTTAGATCTTGAAGAATTTTTAAAACAATTAAACATTGAAGTAAAAATAAAACGAGCAGATGAATTTACCATACCTAGAATATCACAACTCACTCTTAAAACAAATCAGTTTAATCTTACCACTCAAAGATATCAAGAAGAAGAAATAAGAAAATTTGTCAATGATCCAAACAAAATTGTAGGATGTGCTCAAGTTGTAGATAAATTTGGCGATAATGGAATAACAGGTGTTTTCATTATTAACAAAGATAACAATACTGCGTGGACACTAGATACTTTTCTTTTAAGCTGTAGAGTTATGGGTAGAGGCGTTGAAGATGGTATACTTAGTCATATCATTCAAAAGGCTAAAAATGAAGGAGTGAAAAAATTAATAGGAAAATTTTTTCCTACCGCAAAAAATAAACCTGCTGAGAATTTTCTACCCACCTTTGGTTTCAAAAAAGAAGGAGATTTCTGGGTATATTCAATAGGAAAACCTACAAAAGAAATACAACATTTAACATTACATATTGAATAATGTCACAAAAACTTTATGAAATAATTTCTAGAGTTATGAATATACCAATTTCAGATATATCTGATAAATCTGGCGCAGGATCAATTGAGACATGGGATTCTATGAATGCATACATACTTTTGGACGAAATAGAATCTGAATATAAAATAAAATTTTCACTTGAAGAAATTGAAAATATAAAAACTGTCAAAGATTTTAAAAAATACCTACAAAACCATGGCGTAGATTTTAATGACTAAATACTGTAAAAATTAGGGAGATGATTATTTGAGATTACATCATATTGGAATTGTTGTTCCAAAAATAGAAGATTCTTTAGGCGAAATGACAAAATTCATTAATTTTGATACAACCGGTATTCCAACTTTAGTAGGTTCTCAAAAAGTAAATGTATGCTTTTTAAAAACTGGAAGTTGTTATCTAGAATTAATCGAACCAGCCGAATCCGATTCGCCCATATCAAATTTTGTTGCAAAAGGCGGAGGTATACATCATCTTTGCTTTGAAGTTAAGGATATAAAAACAACAATTGATAAAATGATAAAAAATGGAGCTAGATTAGTGGTTGAACCCGTACGTGGGTTTGAAAATAGAATAACAGCTTTTGTTTTATTAAATATGAAAAATACTAAATGCAATTTAATAGAGCTTGCAGAAGAAAAAACTGATTAAAGCCAATTATCAGCAAAATAAGTTAATCATAATTATGGTACGATAACATGATAGAAAAAATTGGAATTGGAATTGATATAGTTGATACAAAACGATTTGAAAAACTTCCATATTCAGCTAATATTACATTTTATAAGAAAATTTTTGATACAAATGAAATAAAATATTGTTTGAAATTCAAGAATCCTTTTCCTCATTTTGCTGGAATGTTTGCGCTAAAAGAAGCAACAATAAAAGCAATAAAAAAACAAATAGCATTTATTGATATTAAAATATCTCACTCTAATAGTAAACCACAAGTACGTATCAAAGATTCAAAAAATAAAAAATACAAATTTATACTGTCAGTTAGTCATGAGAAAAAAATCGCAGTAGCAGTTGTGATTTCAGAAACTCTGAAATTATAAGCAAAATTTTAAACAAAATGTTTAACAAGTCTACTTAAATTTCCAATAAAATTATTAAATAATTTATTACTTTCTTTATTTGTTACTTGTGATGGAACATATATCTCATTACTAAAATTCTTGATAATCTCTTCATCGTCTACTATTCTATTTTTCTGTATTTCAAGATATTTTTTCCTAATTTTTTCTCTATTTTTTATTATATCAAAATATGATTTTAATTTTTCATTTAACATTCTTTTTTTTAAATAAAAAATAATTATTGCAATTTCTACTAATATTAAAGCTGGAAGCATCTTGTAAAAAGTAGTTCTTGAATAATTTGTCAGAATACAATACAGTCTATTCCTTTCTAATAGGTAATATTTGAACGAACTCCATTTGAAGCTAAAACCTTCTGGAGGGTGATATACTATAGATTTTGGAACATAGTATGAATTAATTCCTTGTAATATGGCTCTCCAACATAAATCTAAGTCATCGTGATATGCAAACAAAAATGGATCAAACATTCCAATCTTTAGAAAAATTTTCTTAGTTGTAAAAATACATGTACCAGAAGCGTAACCAATTTTTTCTATCTTTTCGAATTGTTTTGTATCAACTTGTCCTTTGCCTCTAGAGAATCCAAATCCAAAAAGCTGTATCATGTTTCCAGTACTCATCAAAATTTTATGATCCGTAGTAGTAAGAAATTTTGGTTGATAAATACCATCTCCATAAATATAATATGCAACAATAAGATCGTTTAACCAATTAGAATCTACAACTGTATCGGGATTTAAAATTACTATAAACTCTCCACTTGCTTTTTGTACACCAACATTATTTCCTTCACAATATCCCAAATTTGTTTTATTTTCTATAAGATATATTCTTTCAAATTTTTCTTTACATATTTTATGACTATTATCAGATGATGCATTATCGATCACTAAAACTTCAAAATTAGTATAGTTGGTGTTAAATACGGATTCAACACATTCAAGCAGTAATTTTCCAGCATTATAATTTAAAATTATAATGCTTACCAATGGTTTAAGACTGTTTTGATTTTGTGTCATTTTCAAATATTGTAAGATTCGTTGAATATATTGAAGAGGTATAAATTATTCGAAGTCATAGTGTTAAATTATCAAAAAGTTATTTCAGATATATGAATAATATTTTCAAAAAACTCGTTTATAGATCTGATTTGCTAGGAAAATTACTTGGTTATTTTAATACAAAATTCCAGTTTAGCTTGCTGTCATTTTACAACGATAAAAAAACTGTAGACCTTATCAAAACCATAAAGAATGAAGTTGATCTTGCTTTTTTTCCATTTGAAGCATTTTTGATATATTCTATAACAAAATCACAAAGCAAATTAGAAGGAGAAATGGCGGAAGTTGGTGTTTATCAAGGTGGCTCAGCTAAGCTGATTTGTGATGCTAAAGAAAATAAAAAATTACATTTATTCGATACATTTGAAGGATTACCTCATGTTTCTGAAATTGATACTCATTTTGGTACAAAATTTTGGAATGATAAAGAATTTAATAACACAAGTGAGGAAGCAGTAAAAAAATTCTTATCATGTTACAATAATGTTTACATTTACAAAGGAAAATTTCCAGAAACAACTGAACCCGTAATGAAATCAAAATTTTCATTTGTACATCTTGATGTGGATCTGTATGAAAGTACCTTGTCATGTTTAAAGTTTTTTTATCCAAGACTAATAAATGGAGGAATAATTCTTACACATGATTTTCACACTAAAGGAGTGAATACTGCATTTAAGGAGTTTTTTCAAAATAAAGTTATTGCAATAATAGAATTAGTTGGTTCTCAATGCATGGTTATAAAGATAGAATAATTTTTTAAAATATTATTTTTGTTCCCTCTCCCAATAATAAAACCTTTTCATTTGTGTTTTTTTGATTAGATATTATTTCTGAATTATACGCAATAATACTTTTCACTATTTTTATTTCTGAATCAATATTACAATTATCCATTATGATGGAGTTGCTAATTTTGCATTTCGATATTTTAGAATTATCACCAACACTTGTATTGGGTCCAATATGTGTATTGGATTCAATAACACAATTTTTTCCTATTATTACAGGTCCCTCTATATGTGCACCTTTTTTTATTATAGTACTGTCGTCAATCATGACTTTACCGTTAATTAACACACCGTCTTCTTTTACGCCTCTGAAATATGGTTTCATATTTTCCAAGACTGCTCTGTTTGCATTTATGATATCTTCTGGCGTTCCTGTATCCTTCCAATAATCTGTTATCATGTTATATGTTATCTTATGGCCTTCCTCTAACAATTTCTGTAACGCATCTGTTATTTCCAACTCATTTCGCCAAGAAGGTTCTAATCTATCAATCACGTCAAAGATAATCGGGGTAAGAAAATAGATGCCAGCTACTGCAAGATTTGTTGGAGGATTTTTTGGTTTTTCCATAATTTTTATAATTTTTCCATCTTTTACATCGGCAATTCCAAATCTTGAGGGATTATCTACTTTACATAACAAAATTGATGCCTTAGAATCAGATCTGTAAAACTCATCAGATATGTTCTTTATATTTTTTTGAATAATATTATCGCCTAAAAAAACCAGAAACTTTTCGTTTCCAATAAAGTCTTTACACAGTCTTATTGCATGCGCTATTCCTTTTGGATAATCCTGTTCTATATAGATAATATTAACACCAAATTTTTCGCCCGTCCCATAGTATTCTTTGACTTTATGAGCTCCAACTCCACCAATAATTATGGCTATATCGGTTATACCTGCGTTATGAAGAGACTCTACACAGTACTGAGACATTGGTTTGTTAGCAATTGGAAGTAATTGTTTTGGACCAGTATGCGTTAATGGTCTAAGTCTAGTACCGTGTCCTCCATGTAAAATAATTCCTTTCATATTGCTCATCAGTTAATTGTTAAATTAAATCTAATTTTTCCATGGAGTAGGATTTAGAATATTTTTAGGAAGGTTTTTCCATTGGTCAAGATTAGAAAGATACCATTTGATAGTGATCTCAAGACCTTGATCAAAACTTGTATGTTGAGACCAATCAAGTTCAGTTCTTATTTTTGAAGAATCCATACTGTACCGAAAATCATGACCAGGTCTATCATCTACAAAATCGATCATATCCGTAGATTTATCCATAAGTGAAAGAATTTTTTTTACTATTGTAATGTTATCTACTTGATTATTTGCAGAAATATTATATGACTGACTTGATTTTCCCTTCATTAAAACCTTGTATACAGCATCACAATGATCATCTACAAAAATCCAATCTCGTATATTTTTTCCATTTCCATAAATTGGGATTTTTTTTCCTTGATTAGCTAAAAGTATTGTTTTTGGAATCAATTTTTCTGGAAACTGTCTTGGTCCATAATTGTTTGTGCATCTTGTGATAATACAATCACAACCATATGTAAGAACATACGAATTAATCAATAACTCAGCTGATGCTTTTGAGGCTGCATAGGGACTAGATGGATTAAAACGGAAATTCTCATTAGCTGTTTCAGCATCAAGATTCCCGAACACTTCATCTGTTGAAACATGTATTACTTTTTTCTTTTGTTTTTTTATAATTTCAAGAATAGTAAAAACACCTTTAATATTTGATGATATGAATGGTTCAGCATTTGCAATACTACGATCAACAAATGACTCTGCCGCAAAATTTATGACAGCATCACATTTTGAAATCAATTTTTCCATCAAGCTATAACTGGTTATATTACCTTTCACAAATTCATAGTTAGGATTATTGTGAATTTCAATTAAATTTCTGTGATTGGAACCATATAATTCAGCATCCACATTTGTAACAATAAAATTATCGTCATTCTTCAAAATTTTTAAAATAAAATTGCTTCCAATAAAACCTAAACCTCCAGTTATTAATAATTTCATTGAAGACAGTTTTAATGATTATTAATAAAATCTTATACTCTTTTCTACTATCTGTATAGTTTTTTAATTAAACTATTTGGTTCAAACTTTTATTGGCAACCAAAATTTAGTTATTTTATGGATGAACCATCATTTACAGAATTAAAGCAGTATGATACTAAAGATAGCCGTGATGGACACATTAATGGTTCATTAGCTGTTATTTGGAGAGACTGGGATAATATTGTAAAAAATTGGCCTAAAATGGTTTATGTCAGCACTGTAAATCCAGGAGAAATTAAAGGACCTCATCTACACACAAAACGCAATAGTTATTTTGTATGTATTCATGGTAAAGTAATCTTTGTAATTAAAAATAAAAATGGTGAATACATAGAAGTTGAATCAAGCGATGACAATCCAATAATGATTTTTGTACCAAAAAATATCCCATCCGCTCATATAAATTTCTCAAATGGTATATCGCGTGTGTTAGCGTTGGCAGACATAGCATGGAAACCTAATGATAATGAAATGATCAATGTAACGTTTGATGATTATGATTGGAAAAAATGGACAAACAAATTTTAAACAAAAAATATGAAAACGGTAATAATAAATTAAATAATTATTGATTTTTAATAGCTTAGAAATTATATTTTTTAAGGAATTTTTTTAATGTCATAGATTCTATACCTTCCCCAAATATTGCTCCTCCCTCTGTCGCATTAATTGTTTTTACACGTTTCCTAGTTCTAAATATAAATTCCTTTAGTGCGTTACTATAATACACAAAAGTAGGATTCTGTTTACTATAACAATCAAAATCCGGATTGTAAATTGTTGGATATGCTTTTTTAAAGACATCACTATTTTGATCTATATCTTTAGGAAATGTTATAATTTTTCCAGTGGCAGGATCAATTTGTTTAATTTTACTCCATGGTGTTTGCATATCATATCCATGATCAATACCGATTAAAGCTACAGTTGAACATTTTAAAATAGACCACGCAATTATCCATGATGCAGTACCTACATTAGCACCAGTTTGTATTGCAGGTAATCCTTTTTTATGGTTTTTTGCTTTAACCACAATATTTTCTATTTGGTTAAATGATACGCCATCTCTTTTGTAATCGAAAAGTGTATGAATCCAATAAATTTTCATACCTGCATTTTTAGCTGCAAAATAAACCACTGGTGGAACAATTGTAGGTAAAATACATTTTATATAGTTACCATATTTTTTGCAAATTAGATCATTGTAAAAATCTTTTTGACGTACTAGTGTATCAATAGTTACAACATAAAATTTTTTAAATTTTGTAGGTATTACTCCGGCTTTAAGTACTTCCGGTAATGCTCCATCAGTACAAATTATTGTGCCTTTATAATTACTACTGGCTAATAATTTCAAGTGATTGTGTCTTTGTAATGAAGGGCCCCTGCCTATCACTATTGCTGAATGTATTTTTTCTGTTTTTTTTGGAATTAATTTTCTTGCAGAATGGCCATGCCAAATATTTTCTAAATTAAGAGCAAAATACCTCACCCAATCTTCATAAAATACTTTTAAAATTCCGTCTCTGAATACTTTTTCTATAATCTCTTTTTCAGATTGTTTTTTAGAATTACCAAATAAAGATTCAAACCAATCTGACCAACTTTTGGTACCAAAACCCATTTCTTCTTTAACATTTTTCATCTTCTGTAATGTATTTTCATTAATTTCTAAAGAAAAATCGTCTAACAAATTTTTAATGAATATTTCTATTTAATAAATTAATCTTATATCTTATTCTAAATTATTTTTTGTGCTAACAATGTAATAAAAAATATCAATTATAACTCATCAATAAAAAACTCATCATCTTTGTTTTTGCTACGGAAAACCATATGTGAACCTACACCACTTCTTGCAATAAGCTGTTCGAACTTTTCTTCATCCGTAACTTCACGCTCTTCTATTTTTTTAATTTTGAAATTTCCTTTGATCATACTATAATTTTTAAATCCAACTGTATTTAAAAATAATGCTATTATTTTGACACTGATTTAATTACAAGTTCTTTTTCTGCCATACAAACAGGACAATTATCATCCCATTTTGATTTATGTGGCCAACCGCGCATATGTGCAAGTTTAAGCAATTTACCAACATCACGTGTATGCATAAAATATTTGATAGCTAGTAAATCTGCATAATCAAAATGTTTACTTACCGTACAACTGTAATCTGTAGCGTTATTTAACGAAAGTAAAAATTTCTCTAATGCTTCACTTTTCCATTTTTTAATTTGTTCGTCTGAAATATTGTGGTTAGTTAAATCTTTCAAAAGAGCTAATCTCTCATCATATTGTTCTAAAATAAAATCTTGATTATCCATGAAAATTTTTGTTCCTGGATATGGTGTACAAATAAAAGGATCTATTATGGCATCATTACGTATAAAAAAATTGACAGTTTCTAATACATCGTTAATATCTTCATTTGGATTTCCTACCATGAATGTCATTACTGGAGAAATTCCTCCTGCCTTTAGAGTATCTATAGCACGTTGATTATGTGCTGCAGTAACTCCCTTTCCAATATCTTTAAGCAGAATTTTATCACTTCCACTTTCTCCACCAATTGTAATAAACGTAAATCCTGCATCTTTCATATGTTTGACTATTTCTGGAGTTATACTTGGAGCATCTCCAGCTGTTCCTAACTTAATTTTTTTATCTAACCCTTCGGCTATCCATAAATCACAAAGTTCATGAACTCTTTTTGGATTAGAAGTTAAATTTTCATCAAGAAGGCAAATATAATCAATATTGTACTTATCATAAAGATATAATGCATGATCTAGTACATACTTTGGAGAAAAAAATCTGGTAACTGCTTGAAATCCTGCTTCTTTATCTAATAATCTTAACCTTTCTTTACCTAACATGGCCTGCTGATCCCATCTATTCATACCGTTATGTGTACAGAAAGTACACTGTCTGGGACATCCGCGTTCTGTAACAAAATTTACTCTTCTTTTACTTTTCCATGTGCCAGGAGCTACCCATAATGCACCTGAATATTTGAAATAATTTTTGACTTCTACTAACTCCCATGCCGGATAAGGAAGAACATCAAGATTAGGTATTAGAGGACGTGGTTCAGTAAAAAGTATATTGTTATCTTCTTTATAGCAAATACCTCTAACTGATTTCCAATTTCCAGAATCTACAGCATGTAAAATTTCTTTGAATGCTTCTTCACCTTCTCCTATACCAGCTATATCAATTTCTTTACAAAATTGCATTATTTTATCTGGCATATAGGTAATGAACCCTCCTCCACATACTATTAAGGCCTCAGGACTTACCTTTCTTGAAATGTAAAGAATTTTTTTAATATCTTTATACATACTACTCAAACCCCCAACTGCAATTACGTCCCATTTTTCTACAGACATCTGTTTCATTACATCAATCCATAAAGGTGGAGGACGTTTGTCATTCAAATCCAAAATCGCGGTTTCATGTCCTTCTTGCATAGCGATACTCGCTAAAAGCATCAATCCTTGTGGCATGTCCATCGGTTCATGATCAACTCTAGCGGGTGGATTTACCAATAGAATCTTCATACAGAAACAATACTCGTTTTAATGGTAATATAGTTTATTGTCTATTTTACATGCATTATAGATCCAATAAAAATCAAATTTTTAGTTTTACTTATATCACTGTTGTAAAGACTGTAAAAATTAATCCTAAAATACCTAGTTACGTACTGACTATTTTAAGTAACGTAACCTTATTGTATTCAAAATTTGATTTATCTTTCATGTTCAAAGGAAAAAAAATTCTCATTACTGGCGGTACAGGCTCATTGGGTCATGCACTTACAAAACGCCTTCTACAAAGTAAGGCAGAACAAGTTCGTATCTTTAGTAGAAATGAAAGTAAACAAGTTGAAATGGAAACTAAATTTAATGACGCACGACTTCGTTTCTTTATAGGTGACGTTAGAGATCTACAAAGACTTACTTTTGCACTTGAAGATGTAGATATTGTTTTTCATGCAGCTGCATTAAAACATGTTCCAAAGATAGAATACAACCCTTTTGAGGCAATAAAGACTAATGTTGTTGGATCACAAAATGTGATCGATGCTTGTTTACATCAAAATGTTGAAAAAGCAATTTGTATCGGTACAGACAAGGCAGTTTCTCCTCTTAACACTTATGGTGCTACTAAATTGTTAATGGAAAAATTATTTGTTTCAGCTAAAAACTATTATAATCCAGAACGTCATAAAACAAAATTTTTGGTACTTCGGTATGGTAATGTTCTAGCTAGTAGTGGATCGGTAATACCACGGTTTATAGAACAAATACAAAATAAACAAAAAATTACAATCACGGATCCAAAAATGACTAGATTTAGCATAACTATGGACGATGCATTAGATTTTATTTTGACGGCAACTGAGTTAGGACAAGGCTCAGAAATTTTTGTACCTAAATTAAGAGCATATTCTATTATGGATGTCAAACAAGTTCTAATCGAGTTATTGGAGGATACTGGAGAAGAACACGTAGGAATAAGACCAGGTGAAAAATTACATGAAACTTTGATTAGTAATGATGAAATTCGTTATGGATGGGAATTAAACAATCTCTACATTTTATTTAATCCAATTTCTAATATCACAAAAATAAAAAAATTATATCAAAATATAAAACCAATAGGAAATATGGATAGCTATTCTTCCGATAAAGTTGACAAAATTCCAAAAACTGAACTTAAACAAATAATTAAAAATTATGTATTACTAAATATGTAGATGTGAATTCTACTTCTAGTTTTTAATTTTATTGTTGAATAATTTTTCTATCTATTAAATCGTTAAAACAATCTTGAATAATTTTTTTTGATATTTTTATAGAAGGACTGAATTTTAATTCTCTTTTAGCTTTTTTAATATCATAGAAGAAATGATTAGTCTCTATCGGTATTTTTTTAGTTATTATTTTGATATTGCTATTCAATTTTAAAAATTTTTTTGCTATATCCAATGATGTAAGAGGTTTTCCAGAAGCTATATTGAACGTTCCTAATTTTTTACTTTTACAAGATAATTCTAAAGCTTTACAAACATCAGATACATGAATTAAATCCATTAGCTGATAACCATTTCTATATTTATCAACCACTAATTTTTTTTCAAGATAATTTTTTATCATGGTTGGCATAATGTATTTGTCTGATTGTCCTATCCCATAAACAGATGATATCCTAAGAATTATTGTTTTAAGATCATATAAAGTTGAATACATTTTGCATATATTTTCTGATATTAATTTTGACACTGCATAATTTGTCAGGGGACAAACTTTATGATATTCATCAATTGGCAGGTATTGTGACTTTGCATATACTAGATGAGTTGATGCAAAAACAAATCTTTTCACATCATTTTTAATACAACAATCTAAAAGATTTTTAGTATTATAACAATTTTCTTTGAAAATTATGTTCGGATTTTTTTCATTTAATTGTGCAGCTAAATGAATAACAACATCACATTTCTGGTTTTTTAAGAATTTTTCTAAAGCTAATTTTTGGTACAACGATATAGAGTATATTTTTTTATCATGTGAACCATGTTTGCTTAAACCAACTACATTCTCATTCTTTTTTCTTAGAAATTTTATTAAATTAGAACCAATAAACCCAGTTGCTCCTGTTATCAGAATCTTCAAAAAAGATCCCTCATTTTTAATAAGATTTTTTGCAGATCGTTTAGGGATGAAATTGATTTAATATTCCGTATTTTTATTTCTGGAAGATATGATGTTTTTAAAAAAATAAAATTTACTTTCATTATTTTTGCTGATTTATAATCTTCTATCGAATTACCTATGTATAATATTTCATTTAATGGTATTTCGAACTTCTTGATTATATGATGTAAAAGACTATTTTTTATTAATACCCTGTTAGATTTTATAGAATTATCTAAAACAAATCCTAAATCTTTTATAAAAAAAACTCCTGCAAATAATTTAAATAAATCATTCTTCTTAAGGAATGTTTTTACCATAGAACCATTTATGTTTGCAGAACACAAAATTAAATTATATTTAGATTTATGTAAGTTAGACAAAACTGCTTTGCTATTTGGACGTAATTTAAGATATTGTAATGAATTATTTAAAAGGAATTTTTTTCTATATTCTAAAAATTCTCTAATAATTTTTTCATTTTTTTGATATCTGCATATTTTTTTTATAATATTTTTTGCCAAAAACCCCCTTCGTCTTAATTTAGCTATCTTATTTATCGAGGGATGTAAAATACCTAATTTGTTACATGTAATTTTGAATGACATATAATCTAAAATATTATTATAAGTTATTGTGTCATCAAAATCAAAAACTATGTACTTACACATAATTTTGTAAATTTGATATTTGAGATTCTAGAATAAATTTTTCTTTAAAATCTTTCATTACATAACCATATCTGTAATTGTTCGCATTAGGGATCTCACTGAATAATTTGTAACGGGTAAGTATATCTGGTTCATTATGGCCTACCAGGCTTCTTGCTCCAACAGTTCCAGAAAATCTTGGATTTATTTCAAATACTGTAATCTCATCACCTATTTTTCGACATTGTATATTTACAGGACCATCGGCACCAATTAACTCTGCAATTTTTAACGCATATTCTCTGACCTCCATAAATTCATCAAATAGACCTTGAGATATCCCTGAAGAAATAACAAATTTTTCATTACTGTTTGGAGAAATCATAACTTGTCGTGTAGATAAATTTCCTTTAAGAATCCGTTTCATAGCGATTGAGGTAGACAATTTTCCTTTATCAGCATAAAGAATGCCAACGGTAAATTCATTTTCAATATTGGGAATATATTCTTGAATTATAGGTTCACTTCCATATTTTTTAATGTATTTACAAAAAAACACCAATTCATCTATATCTTGTGCAAGATAGACATTTCGTGAACCAGAACCTGAATTGGGTTTAATTATAACTGGAAATGAATTAATCGCTTCCAAATCACTTTCATCATATAGATAAGTTTTTGGACAGCTTAATCCTTTTGATAAAAGAAACTTCATTAAACGATATTTATCTGAACAAATTTCAATTACTCTAAGAGGATTTGACAAAACTGTAATATTATTTTTGTAAAAAAGTGTAGAATTTCTTGTGATTATTTCTAATTCTTGTTCTGTGCCTGGAACTAATATTTGCACTTTATCATTTTTACAAATTTCTAATAAAATTTGAATATATTTTGAAGAATTTGCCTGAGGAATTAAATAACTATGTGAAGTTTCAAAAAGACCAACACTTAATGGTGATGAGTTTGTAGCTATTATTTTGTATGGATGGTGAGACATCTCAAATGCTTTCATTATCTCTCTTCCTAGACTGCCCGCACCTCCACAGCCAGTTATTAGAACTGTAATTCGGTCTTTATCCATTTCTTCGATTTTCATAATAACTGAAATCTTTTATGACTAGAGTCTAAAATACAAGAATGAATCAATACATCTACTAATTTATTATGAATTTTTTTTTGTTTTAAACTTTTGTATTCTAAATTAAAACCAGAATTTTCAAGTATTTCTATATGTTTTTTACGTATATCATAAGTTTCAGTAAAAATCTTTTTAAAATTTAACTCATGAAAACTTACCATCTTTATTAACTTCAAAAATATAGAAAAATCTTTTTCATATATATTTTCATTTTTTGATCTAATCGTATCTACCATGAATGATACTTCAGCTATCTTTGAATCCCAATTAATATGAACTAATCCACCATATCCAACACACAAGTTATCTAACATAAAGCTAAACAAAATCATATCTGGCATTTCTTTTGAAAATGATTTTTTTATGACATTGTTATAATACTGTATTTGTTCATTCTTTGTTATAGGGTTTTCTTGTCGTAAGATATCCAGCTGATCATTTCTCCATTTTCTAATGTTTTGTATATCAATTTCTCGTATTGGAATAAGCAAATAATTATCAATTGTAAAAATTTGTTTTTTAAGACACGTAAATTTATTATTTAATTTCATATCTAAATCACAAAAATTTTCATTCTTAATCATTTAATATTATCGAATAAGTTCTTCATTTTAATGAAAACAGAAATAGTAGCCGAAATTGGCTCTAATTGGGAAGGAAATTTAGCAAAAGCAAAGAAGATAATACTTGAATGTAAAAAAATTGGTGTAAATGCAGTTAAATTTCAAATGTGGCGTGCAGAAGACCTTTATTCAAAAAATCACCCAAATTGGAAAATAATAAAAAAATCTGAACTTACATTTGCTAAAGCAAAAAAAATAAATGAATTTGCAAAAAAAACGAAAATAGAGTTTTTTTGCAGTGTATTTTATCCTGAGGCAGTTGACTTTTTAGAATTATTACAAGTAAAAAGATACAAGGTGGCATCAAGAACTTGTTTACTAAATGATCCACATTCTTTTGAAACTCTTCTAGCAATAGCTAAAACAAAAAAACCAGTTATTGTTAGTATGGGGATGGGTGGTAACATTAAACAGATAAAAAAGATTTTTACAAGGAATCAAGTAACCTTTTGTTATTGTATTTCAGAATATCCCTTACCCATTGAAAAAATTAAATGGAAAGAAGCATTGAGATATAGTGGTTTCTCTGATCATACATTGGAAACTGTAGCTCCTATCTTGTTTACAATATTAAAAAAACAAAAAGGAGCAAAAAGAATAATTATTGAAAAACACACAAAATTGAAAAACTCACAAGGACCAGATGCTTCTTCTTCTATAGATACTTCTAAGTTAGCTTTTATGATAAGTAATATACGAATATTTGAAAAAACAATTTTTAACTAATTAATTTATATTTTATAAATTCGCTAACACGAAAATTCATTTGTGAATTTAATAATTTTCTTTATATCACCATTTGTCAAATTTGGGTGTGATGGAATTGTAACTATATTTTTTCCCACATAATCAGTTGTAAATAATTTTTTATTTGATTTGTAAAAACTAAACTGATGTATAGGCATATAATGAATACCTGTCTCGATTCCACATTCTTGCATTTTTTTCCTAAACTGATTTCTATTTTTAACAATAATCCAATAAAAATGGTAGGCACAATTTTTATCAAAAGGCATTTTGTGTTCTAAATTAATCTCTTCATTATACTGTTTCGCAATATTTCTTCGAATTCTATTATTTTTATCAAGTTTTTTTAATTGTTGCAAACCAATAGATGCTGAAAACTCATTCATGTAATAATTCCATCCTAATTCTTTTACATCGTAATGCACATTTTTCCTATCAGTAATACCACACCATCTTCGTGCTAACAGAATTTCTTTCATTTTTTTATAATCCGTATGATTTATGGTGATTGCTCCACCTGTAAGCATTGCTAAATTCTTAACTGGATGAAAGCTAAAACAGGCAAGATCTCCAACACTTCCAATTTTTTTATTATTAAAATTTGCACCACATGCATGAGCTGCATCTTCTATCAATAAGCATTCATTTTCTTTAGCAATTTTTTTTAATTTGGTAATGTCTGCTGGCATACCGCCAAAATGAACCAGCAAAATCACTCTAGTTTTATTTGATAATTTTTCTTCAACCTTAGCAGGATCAATACATAGAGTTTCAGGTTCAACGTCTACAAAAACTGGCTTTCCACCATTGTAAACGATTGAATGTGCCGTACTAACAAAAGATAATGACGGAAGAATAACCTCTTTATTTTTTAAATCAAATAATGAAAGTGCTAAATGTAATGCAGCGGTTCCACTATTTAATGCCACACAAACTTTTGCGTTGATATATTCTTTGAATTTTTTTTCAAATATTGCGACATTTCCAGTACCAGCGCCAGATGCCCAAAAACCACTTTTTAGTATTTTTTGTATAGCTAGACTTTCTTGTATTCCAACTACAGGATCAAAAAGCTTTATTTTTTTTATCATGAGTTGATTTTTAATATTTTTGAATAAATAAATCACTTGTGATGCTTTTGACCTTGTCTGTTTTTCTTAAATGCATATTCTGTATTAATTCCAATAACAATTAGAATATAATACATTCATTTTCTAGATTTAATAAACTCCTCATCTTCTTTAGAGGATTTCAAATCTCCTTCATTTCGGCTTACATTTTTATTTATTTCAAATATTTTAGGTTCCTTTTTATACAAATCTAATACATCCTCTAATAAAATTGGTCTTTTATTTATTTTAGAAATAATTAATCGTACTACTTGAATATCTTCAGTTCTGTCTACACACCATCTTAGATGTGAAATATTTTTGGAGTTTGATACATTAAATATTTTAAATTCATTTTTGTGTTTTTGAATATATGGAGTAACATGTTCTCTCTCAGAAGGCAACCTTGCATGCTTCCATGCAATTTTAAGTGCATTAAAAGAAATTACTTCAACCTCAGTTCCGTATGGAAAAGTATATGGTAAAAAGTTTGTAACATAATCAAATGAATTTGATTTAAATTTTTCAATTATTCTATCAACCATTTGAGGATCAATAAGTGGCTTATCTGAGGGTATTCGTACAATTGTAGAAAATGAAAATTTTTTTGCACATTGATAATGTCTATCTAAAACATCTTTTTGACTTCCTCTAAAACAATCAATGCCAATGCTGTTTGCAAATTTTTCTATAACATCATCTTTTTTAAGATTTGTAGTTGCAATAACGATTTTTTCAATCAGCTGACAATTTTGTAATTGTTTTATAACATAGAATAATATAGGATTTTTTTCATCTAATTTACTCATAACTTTGTTGGGCAATCTTGTTGAACCCATACGAGTTTGAATTATACAGCCTATCATTATTGAAACTAGAAATTTGGTAGGTAATTAATTAATTGAGTAATTATAATATTTTCGTTGAATTGTATAGTTCAATAAAAAAGGGTTAATTTGGGCTTTAAAAAATGACACATGTGAAAGATAAAATCCTTATGTGGTGTGACACTACATTTGTGTATTTCAATCTAGCTTATGCTATACAAAAAAATTATGACTGTGATCTTTATTCAATTATTGAAGTTCCTGACAAAACAAAAAAATTTTTTGAGCAACAAAAATTTGTTAATTTTAACAAATTTTGGTTTTTACATGATTATTTATCTAAAACAAAAAAGAAACCAAATTTACAATACTTAAAATCTATTGAAGAAAAATATCATATCAATTTATGGTTAATTGCTTTTAATGATAGGCTTTTTTATAAATTTAATGATTATTACAAATTTACCACTGATGAAGTGTTGTCAATTTTAGAGCAAGAATGTAGATTATATGAAAACATTCTTGACGAAATAAAGCCAGATTTTGTTTTAATGTCTTCCACCAATCAACAACAAAATCAACTTTTTCATGATGTGTGTAAAGGTAAAGGAATTAAGATATTGATTACAGGTTCTGCTAGATTGGGACAAAAAATGATTATTTCAACTGAACTTAATAAACTTGATAACTTTGACGTAAATTTTGAAAATAATCAAAAAGAAATGACCAATAAAGAATTAGAGGAATATTTGAAATTACACGACCCTAGAAAACGACTAACTTCTAAAACTGGTAAATGGCAAAATTCAAACACAGATTATTTTAAGGCCATTTTACATTATATTTTTTCTTCAAACACTAATGTTTCATCACATTATTCGTATTATGGAAGAACAAAACTAAATGTAATTATTAAAATGCTTGTTTATACACTAAAAAAAAGATATCGAGAATTTTTTATGAAAAATAATCTAGAATACGAAATTGATGAGTCAAAACCTTTCATATATTTTCCATTACATCAAGAACAAGAACGAGCCTTGTTAATAGGAGCTCCTTTTCATACTAATCAATTCGAATTGGTTCGTAGTATAGTAAAATCTTTGCCTGTTGGTTACAACTTATATGTTAAGGATCATCATGCAATGGTTTTACGTGGATGGAGAAGTGTTTCAGAGTGCAAAGAAATTATGAATTTACCTAATGTACATATATTACATCCTTCAGTATCAAATGAAAATATTATGACAAAATGTTCTTTGGTCATAACTGTAAATGGAACCCCATCAATAGAAGCTGCTTTTCACTTAAAACCCTCTATTATTTTTACAGATACTGGATATTTTGATCTTCCTTCTATGTATAAAATTAAAACAATTGAAGAGTTACCTCAAGCAATAAGAACATTACTACAAAAAAAAGTTGAATTATCAGATGTAAACAGATATGTGAGTTTAATAGAAAAAAATTCATTTAATTTTGATCTTGCTGGAATTTTTATGGAATTTGCAGAGACATTTCATCATAGCGGCTTTTTAGTTGATGCAGAAATACCAATATCAAAAATGGAAACTTTTATCAAAAATCATGAAAAACAATTTAACACATTTGCAATAGAATATATTAAAAAAATTAAACAATATAAAAAATTTATTTCAAATAAATACTCTTAAAAATTAGAAATTATATAGTAGATAAGGAAATACGATTTTGAAACCCATCTGTTTTATCGGAGCAAGAGCAGGTTCTAAAGGAGTTCCAAGTAAAAATATCCGAATGATATCAGGTAAACCACTTATAGCACACACAATTATAAAGGCAATTAAATCAAAAATTTTTAGTCATGTAATAGTTTCTACAGAAGATAAAAAAATTGCGTCAATAGCCAGAAAATTTGGTGCTGAAGTTCCATTCACTCGTCCTAAGAAATATGCTAATGATACTGCTACTATGGAAGACGTTTTATTACATGGATTGAAAAAGCTCTATTCAATTGGATATAAGTTTGATGAGTGTGTGTTACTGGATGCTACAGTCCCATTTATACGAATTAAAGATATTGAGGGTTCTTTGGATTTATTGCAAAAAAGTAAATTTGGTTTAGTGTGTGGAGTATATAGACAGCATCTTAATCCCTATTATAATATTGTAGAAACAAATTCAAAAGGATTTTTAAAGTTGGTTAAAACACCCAAAAAAAAATTTAGAACTAGACAAGAATCACCAAAAGTTTACCAATTAAATGGATTAACTGTATTGAAAGTAAAAGAATTTTTTAAAAATGGCTATAATTTGTCGAAAGCTCAACCTTATCAAATACCTATTGAAAGTGGATTGATGATTGATACAGAGTTTGAATTAAGAGTAGCTGATTGTATGTTTAAAGATTTGTATAAATTATGATCGCGTATTAAAAATATTGAATTAAAAACAATAGTATAGAATTTCTAATAAAAAAGGAAAACTATTGACTCGACCAAATTAAAATGAAGTATTAGACTTTTATGACTAGACTATATATTATATAGTTCCTTCTTAAAGACGTTCCATGGACAAAAGTAAAAAAGATCTAAAATTGCTTTTTGTTAAACCTTGTCTAAGGCCAGGCGGTTTTACTAAACTTCTTCCTGTAGGAATGGCATCAGTCATGACATATTTTGATGAAAAAGGCTATGACTTTACTCTATTGGATACTGATATTAATGAATATGATGATGCATATGTTGAAAATTATTTAAAAAACAATCATTTTGATTTTATTCTTACTGGTACTATAGTTACTCATTACAAATGGATAAAGTGGTTCGTTAACACTGCAAAAAAACATCAACCAAATTCAAAAATAATTGTTGGTAACTCTGTTGCAAGCTCAATTCCTGAACTATTCCTTCAAAAAACAAAAGGTGACATTGTTATTATCGGAGAAGGTGAGATTTCTGCATACGAAGCTGTCGAAGCAATTCGTTTAGGAAAGGATCTTCATAGCGTGGAAGGAATTGCGTTTAGAGATAAAGAAGGAAACGTTGTTAAAAATCTACCAAGAAAAGCTGCAAACATTAATGATTTTCCAATGATCAATTGGGATTATTTTGATGTGGAGAGATACATCACTCAACCAAAAACATTTCCTGATGAGGATATAAAACCAGAAGATATGCGCGCTTTGCCAGTTATTACTGCTAGAGGGTGTGCATTTAAATGCTCATTTTGTCATTATGTGTTTTGGGATGATCCCTATAGAAATAGGACTTCAAAATCGGTTTTAGATGAAATTAAACATAATCAAGAAAAATATAATATTAAATACATTAATTTTTGGGACGATCTAAGTTTTGCTTCTGCAAAACAAATGGAAAAATTTTGTGATGCAATTCTTGAAAGTGGTTTAAAATTTAAATGGATTGCATCAATTCGCGTTGATTTATTTTCTAGATCTCATATGTCTGATGAAGACGCGTTAAGAGTTGCAAAAAAAATGAAGCAATCTGGTTGTTTTTCATGTGGATTTGCACTAGAATCAGGAAATCCTGAGATTTTAAAGATGATGAATAAAGAAATCGAGGTTGATGCATTTTATAAAACAGTTAGTACCTTGAGAACAGCGGGAATTATTTCTCAAACAACTGTTCTTTTTGGATATCCTATTGAAACAAAAGAAACTATCAAGCAAACTTTTGATCAATGTCTAAAAGCTGGTTTATATCCAAGCATTGGTTTCCTTATGCCTTTACCATATACTGGAATGTATGACTATGCAAAACAAAATGGTTTCATCACTGATGAAGATCGTTATTTAGAATCTCTTACAGAAAGACAAGATATCTGTCTAAACATGACAAAAATGACAAATGAAGAAATTATGAATGAAATAAAAGCTGGTGCTAGAAAATTAAATGAAATGCTAGATCTAGGTTTAACTGAAGAGACATATATTAGAACAAAAGGATACAAAAACCGATTAGATAATTTGAAAAAACGAAAACAAGTACTTGATCCAGAAAATCTGGAACGAAATGAAAATGATGTTAGTTTCAATTATTCTCAAACTGAGTTTAAATTTCAAAAACAAAAAAATTAATTATGAACATTGCACATAAAAAACAACGTTTCTCAACATGTTTTTAAAAAATTTCTTTTAGAATTAAGTGCAAAAACTCTTTATCATTTTAATCCGTTTGGAAAAATTAACTCGCAAACGGTCAATTCAATAGTTAAAAATGAACTAATTCGTAAGGATAAGATTAAATTTTTTTCATTTATAGATAATGAGTTAATAGCATATAGTTATTTGATAAAATTTGAAAAACCTTCCAAAAAACATAATTGTATTCTGGGAATAGTTGTAGCCGATAAATGGCAGAAAAAAGGATTTGGAAGAAAAATTTGTGAACATATGATTTGTCATGCTTGGAAAAAAAACTTTAGCAAAATCTGGTTAACAGTTTTTGCTGATAACCGAAACGGTCTTAACTTATACAAATCATTAGGATTTGAAATTGAAGGAATTTTTATGGATGATGAAATAATCCATAAAAAAAAGAGAACCGTCATTAGTATGGCAATTTTTAAAAATTCTTCTATAAATTATCAAAAACGTAAGCAAATTTGGAAACAACTGGAAAAAAATATTTAATGGAATTTTTCTTTAATTATAATAATCGATTGTACGTTTAAGGCCTTCATATAATGAAATTTTAGGTTTCCAATCAAGTATCTTTTTTGCCAATCTTATGTCTGCATGTAATTTGGTTCCTTTTTTTTTCTTAGCACTTGCATTATAATAAAATGTCTTTTGTTTGTTTAAAATTTTGGTAATAATTTCGGCTACCTGTTTTATTTGATAACCTTTTCCACCGCCAACGTTAAAAATTTGTCCAAATGGTTTTTTTATTACAACTTGTTTTATACAATTTGCTAAATCTTCAACATGTAAAAAATCTCTTGAATCTTGAGGCGATCCCTTAAGCTCAATCTTTTTTGTTTTAATTTCTTTTATTTTTTTTATTATATCTGGAACGAAATAACCATAAGGTTGTGATTCTCCATAAATATTAAAAAATCTAAGTATTGTGGTAGGCACACCAATTTTATGGTAATATTTACAGTATAACTCGCCACTGAATTTACTGATCCCATAAGGTATTGATGGATTTATTGGATGGTTTTCATTAATGGGTAGGTACCTTGGTTGTCCATAAACAACAGCAGATGAAGAATAAATAAAGTGATTTATGCCAAATTCTTTACAACATTCTAGAAGATTTACTGTTCCAAGAACATTAGTTTCTAAGTCATGGGGGGGATATGCTATACTTGTAGGTGGATGTGCATTTGCAGCTAGGTGAATAACAACTTGTGGCTTTTCTTTCTTAAGAAACTCCGAAATCATATATCTATCAAAAATATTATGAATTTTATTTAAGGCAACATCAAATTCAACTACATTTTTGAAAGATTTTTTTACATTTATTCCAATGAAGCCTTTAGATCCTGTGACCATAATTTTAGGTTCTGACATGGTGATGTTCGGTATCTAAAACCCATATAAGTATTCGATTTTTTTGTAAATTGTAAACGTAAAAACACATATTTGAACTATTTTTTGGTATTCTTAAAGGAAAAAAATGCCCGACCAAATCAAAATACCGTGGAGTAAACCTGCTATAACTAATGAAGAAGAAGAAGCCATGTTCAGTGTAATAAAAAGTGGATGGTATACACAAGGAAAAAAAACTCGTGAATTTGAAACAAATCTTTCTGAATATTTATCCTCTAATGTGGTTGTTGTAAATAATGGTTCTTCAGCTATCGCCTGTGCCTTGCTTGCACATGGTTTAAAACCAGGTGACAAAGTTTTAGTTCCTGATTTTACATTTTTTGCAACATTATCAGTTCCTAAAATGTTAGGTGCTTCTGTACTTGTTGGAGATATTGACAAATCCACCCTTAACATGGTACCTGAAACTGTGGAAAAAATTGTTAAAGAAAATAATATAAAATTTGTAATACCTGTAGATGTGGGCGGTTTATCTGTTGATATTGATGCGTATTTAGAACTTTCAAAACGTTATAATTTTATTTTAATAGAAGATGCAGCTGAAGCCATTGGCTCTGAATATAAAAACAAAAAGAATGGATCATTTGAACACACTTCGATTTTTAGTTTTCATATGGCAAAAACAATAACAACCATTGAGGGTGGTTGTATTTCTACAAAAGATGAAAAATTATTAAAGAAAATTTTGCAAATTAGAGATCAAGGTCGTACTGCCTCTGGACAATATGTACATGATATTATAGGATCAAACTTTCGTACAACTGATTTGCAATCAGCTATGGGTATATGTCAACTAGAAAAAATTGGAAATTTTCTTAATAAAAGAACTTCAATAGCTAATGAATATAAGAATAGAATAAACGGACTTCGATTTCAACACATTCCGAACTATGCAACTGCGCACAGCTACATGATGTTTTTTGCATTATCTGAAGATAAAGAAAATAGAGACAAACATCTTTTATCTCTTAGAGAAAATGGAATAGATGCGAGAACTGGTTGGCTTCCATTACATATGCAACCGTCAAATCCAGAATTAACTAAGTCCATTTGTCCAAATGCTAAGGAAATATACGATAATTCGTTTACTTTACCGATCTATAATTCTATGACAAAAGAAGAGACCGAGTATGTTATAGAAAAATGTAATTTGTCTTGAAAAAACTAGAACAAATTTTTTAATATTATTTAATTAATTTATTGCCTTTTCTGCAATTTGAATATTAGATTTTATTTTTGGTATATCCAAATTCATTGTTTCTAGTATTATTGGCATGTTTTTGAATAATTTTAATTTTGAAACTTGCCAAGATTTTTGTGTTAAACTTTTATGCTGATCATGCAAGCCATCATTATTACTAACATGAACTGCTGAAACCTTATTTTGACAAAGCTTAACGAATTCATTTTTATCAAATTTTAACCAATGTGAAGTTACAGAAGTGTGACCTAGATCTAACAATAAACCAACTTCTTTTTTTTTGAAAAATTTATAAAATAATTTTATTTCAGAATAATTTGCAAATAATAACAGTTCATTTTTTCCACTCACTAAATTGAATTTTTGAACAACATTAGGTTCCATAGCAATTTTTATTCCCCGCGTTTTTGCATAACTGGAAATCTCTCTTACAGACTCTAAAAAGATAAAGATAGAATTTTTTCTACTTGCGATATTTTTTCGATGAAATCTTTTTCCTAATCGAAGTGGATCGACTGTAAATCCAGCATGAAATGTATAGAGTGGACTTTCAATTTGAGCACATAAATCAATCGAAGTTTTTGCAAGCTTAATACTTTTTTCTCTAATATTTTTTTTTTGAGATGCTAGATTAAAATTAAATGGATTTTTAGGTGGTGGAAAATAATTGTGAATTAAAAAATTAAAATTAAATTTTTTTAGTTTCTTTACATCAAAAAAGGTGTGAATTGAACCTAATTCAACATTTTCAAATCCAGCTTTTTCATATTCGTTTAACACTCTGATTACATTTCTAGGATTCTTTAAACAATTAGTTGAAACATAAATCATATTACAAATGTTTCCTGAACATTGTTAATTTTATATGTATTACTTTATTTGTTAAGTAGGAAGATACAATCAACTATAATAGAAAAAGCACTCTTAAATAATCAATGATATTTTGATTAGATTGTTTTAATAGCAACATATTATATTATTAATCATCCATAAACAGAATTGACAAAAACTCTGATTTTTTTAGATAATAAAGAAGATCTAAATTTTTTGAACATAGTAAAAATTAAATTCGATACAAAAATTTTTTCATTTAATATACATGTACACAATTTACTCTATGAAAAAAATATCCTACATGAAATAGCAGAAACTTATTTTCTAAAGAACGATCGTTTTAAAATTTTTGATACTGCAGTTTCTTGCTGGGATTGGAATGAAAAAATACGTTCATCAAAATCTCTAACGTTTGAAGAAATAGATTTACTAGGAATTTTTGATACTGCTGAGTTCCATCATCTTATAATCCGTGAATTATATCTTTTTTTATTAATACAAAGAATCATCGAAAAAGAAAATCCTACAAAAATAATTACAACAAAACATTTTTCTAAGATAATAAATTGTCTTACAAACAATAAAGAAATTAATATTGAAACATATCATAGTAAACCACATAAATTTTTAATTCCGTGGAATAAAATACTCATTAAATTTAATATCGGGAAAATTCCAATCTCACTACCGATATCACGTTTTATATACATAAAATTAAAAAATCTTATAGATTTAACATTAGCATCAATTTTTGGATTATGGTTTGATTTTAATAAAAAAAAATCAATTCTTTTTCTAGAATTTAATTCGGCACAATATGAAAAACTGTTAGAAAAATGCAGTAAATTTGAACGAAATTTAATTTTCTTTAATAGGAGAAGACCTACATTTTGGGGTTTTTCTTCAATTCAAATACTTCGAAGTTATAATGTTAAGATAATTAGCTCCGAAAAAATATTGAATTATTCGGAAAAACAAAAAGTTAAAACTCTAACAAAAGATTATACCAAAAAACTGGAAAAATTATGGAATGATGATACTAATTTTAAAATGTTTTTTATTAATGAACAATCCTTTTGGCCATTAATCAAAAATGTATTATTTGAAATTTATAAAAAAAGATTATCAGAATACATTTCTCTAATACTTTCATCTAAAAAAATACTTAATACTGCAAACATCAGTTGTATTGTTTCTCTTAACGCAATTGGGGAAACTGAAAAAGCTATTCTAGGTTTAAATAAAAACAAAATCCCTTCCATAGTTTTAGAACACGGATTCACTAATTATGACGTTCCAGAATTGTCTAGATTTGATGTGCTTCATAGATTTTTTAATGATAAAATTGCTGTTTGGGGTGAGTTACAAGAAAAATATTTCGTTGAATATAGGAAAATATCTAAAGAAAAGATCTTAATCACTGGTAGTCCAAGACATGATTCTTTTTTTCTAAATCAAACTATGCTTAAAACAAATTCTCAAAAAATTATTCTTCTCACTCCTGGTAATCTTGATGAATCTAATGCTCAATTTGACACTCTTACTTTTATTAGATATGAAAAACTATTAAGAAAAATTTTGTCAGTTGTAAAAAAAATGAAAAATGTTAGATTGATTGTAAAATTACATCCTTCGCAAGATCCAGCTATAGATTATATTAAAAAAATAATAACTAAATTAGATTCAAGCATACCGATTTACCAAGTAACTCCAATTTTGGATTTGATTAGAAAATGTGACGTTATGATAAATATAATGTCTGATGTGGTAATTTCAACTGTAGTTCTCGAAGGACTAATACTAGATAAACCAATATTGAATATTACAATGATGGACAAAACATATGAATTTGAATGTATTAAGGACAATGCTGTTCTTTCAATATCAGATAAATCAGAATTAGAGCATCATCTAGTCAATATACTTGAAAACGATGAACTTCGTAGCAAATTGATACTAAACGGTAGAAAACATGTAAAAAGATATCTTGCTAATACTGGAAACGCATCTGAATGTCTAGCAAATATTTTAAATTCATACTAAAAAATTCTTTATGCATAATTTAAATTAAAATATATTTGAAAATGGCTTCTAATCATTTCATATGAAAATTAATATTGTTGTATAAATTTAAGAATCCATTTGAAATCTATCATAATTGGATATGGCTCTATAGGTAAACGGCATTATCAAAACCTTCATTCAAAATTTAAAATTCAATCTTTAGTTTGCACTAAAAAAAATGTTGTTCATAATAATAAAAAACAAATTCAACATTTTAGTTCTATTGAAAAATGCCTTCGAACAAAACCTGAAATTGGATTTATAACTAATGTTACAAGCGCTCATGTTAAAACCGCTACACAATTAGCAAATTCTGGTTGCAATATTTTCATTGAAAAACCACTTTCTAATTCATTTAATGGAATAAAAAATCTATTAAATGTTATTAAACAAAAGAAGATCATCACTTTGATGGGATGTGTAATGAGATTTCATCCCTGTATTGAAAAAATAAAAAAACTTATCGATGATGGAAAAATTGGTAGAATAATCTACGCTAGATCAGAAAATGGTACTTTTCTCCCTTATTGGCATCCTTATGAAGATTATAGGCAAAGCTATGCATCAAGAAAAGAACTAGGCGGTGGTGTAGTTTTGACATGTATACATGAAATTGATTATCTTTATTGGTTTTTTGGAAATGTAAAAGAAGTTTTTGCAATTACAGGAAAATTTAGTGATTTAGATATTAATGTAGATGATCTATCATCGATATTGCTTCGATTTAAAAATAATGTTGTAGCAGAAGTACATCTAGATTTTTTTCAACGACCAAATTTTAGAAGTTGTAAGGTTGTAGGCACTAAGGGAACAATCTATTGGGATAGTGATAGAAATTCTGTTCAAGTGTATGATAATAAAAAGAAAAAATGGATTGAAAAATTAAAACTAAAAAAATATAATATTAATGAAATGTATGTAGACGAATTGAATCATTTTATAAAATGTGTAAAAGAAAAGAAAAAAACTATTAATGATATATTTGATGGTGTAAAGGTCCAAAAAATTGCATTAGCAATATTGCAAGCCTCAAAAACAAAGAAAATGGTTCAAGTGAAATAAAAATGCTACATTCTGAAATATCAAGAATTTTTGATTTATCAAATAGAAATATTGTATTAACTGGCTCTGCAGGATTACTTGGATATCAATACGCTCACATTCTAAGTCAAGCAGGTGCTAATGTGATCTTAGTTGATATTAATAGAACAAAAAACAAACAATTAGAAAAAGAACTTGTTCAGAAATATAATACAAAACCACGAGCCTATTATGCAGATATTTCAAAAAAAATTCAAGTACAAAATCTTAGAAAAGCAATAGTTTCTAGATATAAAAAAATAGACGGATTAGTAAATAATGCTGCTTTTACCACTAAAGGTTCTCAGACAATATCTAGTAAAACATATTTGCCTTTTGAAAAATTCCCTTCAGAAATTTGGGATCAATCCCTGGCAATCAATTTGACAGGGATTTTTTACTGTTGTCAAGAATTCGGAAATGTCATGTTACAGCAAAAAAAAGGTGTTATTGTGAATATTTCATCTACTTATGGATTAGTAGGAGCTGATCAACGAATCTATGGAAAAAGTAAATTAAATTTACCTATTTCATATGCAGCTACAAAAGGTGCGATTGTTAATTTAACTAGGTATTTAGCTGCTTATTGGCAAGGAAAAAACATTCGAGTAAACACACTTTCACCTGGAGGAGTTTTGGATACAACGTATCAAACAAAAGAATTTGTGAAGCAATATTCTAAAAAAACAATGCTGGGAAGAATGGCTAAAAAAAATGAATATAACGGAGCATTATTGTTTCTCGTATCTGACGCATCATCATATATGACTGGTTCAAATTTGGTTATAGATGGCGGCTGGACAGCTTGGTAACTTTTGATTTTTAAAATTTGAATTTATTTGATATACGTTTATCTATTAATTTTTTCACACTGACGAATTAATTCCACTAAATTCTTTAATTCATCAAAATCAAAACTAACATTATTATCAATAAACTTTTTTGATTTATTTAAGGTTACATGCACTTCTATAATCTCTGATTTTAAAATTGCTGCAGTCAAGGGTGCAACAATATTAGGACAGTGATTTGAATAACCATTAAAATCTCTCAAGTTCTTAAAATCTAATTCTTCAAGACTACAAGGATATTTTGGAACACAGTATAACCATTTTATGTTAGGTTTTTGAAAATATTTTGTTTCTTTAGGACTTTTTTGTGAACTAATAATTACTTCTTTTTTAGTTTTGAAAACTTGTTCTAAAAGTTTTGATGATCCATTATTAAATAATGTTACCCCATCAAAATATCTTATCTTAAACCTTTTAACAAACGGATTCACCATTTCTACTGCTTCTTGATACATAGGAGTACAAAACCATTCAATACCAACAATTTTTGCAAGGTCATTAATTTTTTCTATATTTTCTTTTGAGATAGATGATTTCATTAATCGAGATTTTTCAGGATGATTTTTAACAATTTTTTCGTCAAATGCTTGAAATTTAACTGCGTTACAACCACATTCTTTTGATTTTAGTATCATGTCATAAGCAAGGTCAAAATCACCATCCCAATTCACACCTATTTCGGCAACTATAAAATTATTCATATTCTATTAATTCACCATAAATTATTTCAAAGAAGAATTTAGATAGTTAATATCTTTTCTTTTTGTACAAATAATTATGTCGACTTTGTTTGAGCATAAAGGTTAACAACATCTTCTTATCTTTTAATTCATATTATACTACGAGAATTTTCTTCATAGTATTTGACTGATTATCCAACCAATTAAGAATTTTTGATCATTGATTAGATTGTTTGTATGAAAACAGTACATGAAAGCAATATATGAAAGTAAAATTTTTTAAAAAACATTTGTTATCAAAAGACCTTGTTATCGGATTAGGAGAAATTGGAAGTCCTATTTTGAAAGTTTTGGAAAAAGGATTTCCCACTTTTGGTTTTGATGTTAACCCAAAATTAATGGATCAAAAAAAATATAAAAAATTTGAAGATAGAAAAACAATTCTAGTTCACATATGTATTCCTTATTCTAAAACATTTGATAAATCCATAATTAAAATTAAAAAGAAGTATGAACCACAAGGAATTGTTATTCACAGTACTATCCAAGTTGGCACTACTGAAAGATTACAAAAAAAATTAGATATTCCAATTATTTATAGTGCTACTAGAGGTGTGCATAAAAGAATGTTAAAAGATCTTAAACGCTATACAAAATTTTATTCAGTTTTTAACTGGGCACCAAATTCAAGATGGGCAAGTAGAATGTTTTCTAAGAGAATGAAAAAAATTGGAATAAAAACAAAAAAAATGACAAATCCTATAACACTAGAGCTTGCAAAAATTGTAGTTGATACGTCTTACTATGGTTGGTTAATTAACTATGCACAGTTAAGTAGTATCATTGCCATGCAACATAGTGTTGACTTCGACGAAATGTGGTCATTTTCAGATGAAATTCACCAATTTTTAGGCAATAGACCAAAAATGTATCTAGGTTTTATTGGTGGACATTGTGTAATTCCAAATTTGGATCTAGTTGACAATCAAACATTAAAACAGATTAAAAAAATTAATAATTTTTACAAAAAACAATTGTAAAGAATGATTGCAATTTAATTTTTATAAAAACTAATTGCATTAATGTAACTATAGTTTTTTCTTTACATAATCAATAGCTGATATGGGACTCGGGTTTGTTTTTGTTAGTACTGCTTTATAGATAGTACAATAATCTAGAAAATAAATCAAAGTAACTATTTTTGATAATATGCTACCTTTGACTGAGGTAATTTCTTGGTAACTTATATCATTTTTTTTAAAATATTCTTTTAATATTTGCCATCTTTCTTTGGTTTTTATGTAATCATCTTTGCCTCTAATGATTATAGGATTTACATTTGATGGTTTTTCCCATGATACTATTCCATTATGAGAAGATTCAAGGACATCTTCTGCCATGGCATGAATTTTTGCATTTTCTTGTAGAGAATTTTTGAATCTTATTGCAGTTGCTTGTAATCCATGTGGATAATAGATTAATGGAATACCAGATATCCAATTAGCTAACTTCAATGAAGGATTTGTAACAGTTAAGTTTGTTGAGCCAATTTTTTTCCTAACACGATGCATGTTTTGAATAGACTCTGTAATATCACTTTTTTTTATAGGCAGGATCAATTTTAGAGATTTTAGCATTGTGTATAGATATACGGTAAATGAGGCTCTTGGAGAATGAACGAAAGGCACTTTGATGTAATTTATGTCATATTTTTTACAATACACTTCCATGTTTCCACTAGAAAAAAACGCAACAATTTTACTCTTTTTCTTTTTAGCTAATTGTAAAATTGAAAGTGTTTCTACAGTATTACCAGATACGCTTGTTGTTACTACTAAGGTATTAGAATCAACAGTTTTTGGAAGAAGATATCCTTTGATTACAGAAACATGAATGTTTGTTTTTGATAAAATTGATGAAAAAACATCTCCTAATGTACCCGAACCTCCCATTCCAGCAAAAACTATGTGATCTATTTTTTTAAATTTTATAATTTTATTATTGTTTCCATAAGCATATTTTGAAATTTCAGGCCATTTATCATAAACTTGGTGCATTCCTTGTACATCATATTTATTTAACAACTCTAAAACGTGCATTCTTTGATGAAAATAATATCATAATAAAATGTTTAACTACTCATTAAGCTAAAAAATCCAAAAAATGGAGAGATAATATTTAAGCAGAATTATAACAACATATCCGATGACTCTTAGAACAATTGAATGGAAAGATAATTCTGTTGTAATGATTGATCAAACTAAACTTCCAAATGAGTTAGTATATGTAACATATACAAATTACAACGAAATCGCAAAGGCGATAAAGACTTTGATAATTCGAGGTGCGCCAGCAATAGGTGTAGCTGGAGCATTTGGTTTAGCATTAGCTGCATTACAAAGCAAATCCACTACTAAGGATCAATTAATCACTGATATGGAAAAAGCAAAAAAAACTCTTTACGAAACAAGACCAACTGCAGTAAATTTAGCTTGGGGTCTTGATAAAATCATAGTAGTTGCTAAACAAGGGAATGATGTTTCTGAAATTAAAGAATCTGTAATTAATACCGCAAAACAAATGGCAGAGGAAGATGTTCAAATTAATATGAAAATGGGAAAACATGGTACTATCTTATTTGAAAATAATGATACCGTAATGACACATTGCAATGCAGGTGCTTTGGCAACTGTCGCGTATGGTACAGCATTAGGAGTAATACGTGCAGCTAAAGAAAATGGTAAAAATATTAAAGTTATTGTAACGGAAACAAGACCAGTGCAACAAGGTTCACGACTTACCGCATTTGAATTAAAACATGATGGTATTGATGTCAGTTTAATCCCAGATACAGCTGTCGGATATACAATGGCTAATGGTTTGGTAAACAAAGTTATTGTAGGCGCAGATAGGATCTTACGTACAGGTCATGTATTCAATAAAATAGGAACATATCAAATTGCATTAATTGCAAAACAACACAGAATCCCTTTTTATGTGGCAGCTCCTTTGTCATCATTTGATCTAAAAAGTAATCCTAAAGATGTAATGATTGAACAAAGAAAAGCAGAAGAAGTTACTCAAGTGGGTGATAGAAAAACTGCACCAGAAGGAATAGACGTAATAAATCCAGCATTTGATATGACTCCTCCTGAATTAATAACAGGAATAATTACTGAAGGCGGTATTGCAAAACCTCCTTTTGAAGAATCTATTAAAAAATTATTTGAAGCTAAGAAATAGAAAGTTTTTATTGATTTTAATATGAATTTTAAAAATATGAGCACAGTTAACCCAGAACAAATCCGACATTCATTAAAACAATGCATGGATCCTGAAGTGCCAATCAATATAGTTGATATGGGCTTGATTTATGGAATTGATGTTTCTGACAATAACGATGTTAATATTAAAATGACTATGACAACTCAAGGATGTCCTTTACATGAGACTCTTGTTAGTGACGTAACAAGATATGCAAAAAAGGTGCCAGGTGTAAATAAAGTCCAAGTCAATATTGTATGGGACCCTCCATGGTCCATCGATAAAATGTCTGATGATGCAAAGTCTATGCTTAAAAATATGGGAACTAGAAGCACACCTGCCCCAATAGACTATGAAAAAGCAATGCCTCAAGGTGTTGGTTCTTTAATTAAACAAGAGGACGGTTCGCTAGTTATTGCGAATGAACATAATCAAGGATTTATGGTAAATCAAGCAATTGTTAATTTTTGGAAATCATGTAACGGAAAGAGGAAGATAACAGAGCTTGTTGATATATTTGCACAACAGACAGGTTTGCAAAGAACCCAAGTAGAAAAAGAAGTTACGCAATTAGTGAAGCAATTATTGGATGGTGGACTTGTTATTATCCAAACCCAAGAAACGCCAAACGTAGAATTTAAAAAATCAAATTAAATTTCCTTTATTTCTGTAATAGTAGCATGTACTGAATCCATTTTAACAATTGCTTTTTTGTCATTAAAACCCAGTGCTACATACCAATCTCCTGCATTGTCATCATATTTTGTTTCAAGTGTCTGGATTTGTGATTCCTTCACATTATAGTTTTTTATAATTCCAGAAATTGCTAACGCTATAGCATCTTTTTCTTTTTCCAGTCTTCGTTTCATTAGTCCTATACCAGGCGTCATACTAACAAATTTAATATTAATACACAAATAAATT